>Ga0247723_1001048_pt1 | contig 16777 bp, 25 predicted proteins | sample MSEWelMarce5H_FC_FD_189079 | JGI IMG/M metagenome (GOLD analysis project Ga0247723, IMG submission 189079) | Subsurface sediment microbial communities from gas well in West Virginia, United States - MSEEL Well Study Marcellus 5H_FC | ecosystem: Environmental > Terrestrial > Deep subsurface >...
GCCAAGCCCCGCCCAGCTTGTGTTTGCGTTTTTCCGAGGTTCAGGCAATCTAACCCTGACCCCAGCAACAACGCTGTGGTGTCTTAAATGTAATGTAAACAATCAACTTTAGGAGTTAGCTATGCAGACAGCAACATTGAAGAAGTCCATCAAGCCAGTAACATTCACCATCAAGGTGACTGCTAAGAAGGTCAATGAGAACGGCACATTCTCTGCCTTTGAGATACACAGTGTCAGTGGTAGTGTAAAGAATAACACCTTCAAGGTAGTAGCCCCACCACAAGCAGGAGGTGCACTTTACATCAAGTGTGAGACATTGGAAGGTATGGAAGTATTGCAGGAAGGTACTGCAACTAGTGCAACTAAGCAGAAGTTGTTCTAAACCCACGGCAGAGGTAACCCCTCTGCCTTTTCTATCAATATGTTTATAGGAGATAACTCGATGAGAGTAGACATGACACAAACCACACGTTTTCTATCGCTTTACGATGCTGAGTTGGAGGAGGACACCTCCGATGAACCATTGCATGGTCAGTTCCTCAGTACTGAGGGCAGTATCTACTCATACACCAACTGGTTCTATGATGGTGATGAGTCAGCCTTTGGAGTGATGTAGCATGATTGTCAAAGTAGACACATGGCTATACCGCCTCATCTTCAACTTACCAGTATTCCTACCCTACGATGTTGAGTATTGCAGGGTAGGGGATGACTACACCAGCTATCGCCGTATCAACTGGCGTAAACCAAGGAGACTTTACTGATGGAGGACTACCACTTACCCATCTGTACCAACTGCTATGCCGTGAGGGTTGAACCCCAACGCCGTAACATGACACGACCTACATGCTTACGCTGTGGGGAGATAGTAGCTAAGCAACGTAAGTTTACAGTAGCTTGCAACAACAAACAGGGGTATGAGCTTATCACTGACCCCAATCATCTCAAACAACTTAACCCAAAGAGGACAACATGAAACGATACATCTTGTGGATGCTTTACGGACTAATCATAGGTGGCTTAGCCGCCTACTTAATGTCATGAGAAAGCCGACACCAATCAAACCGATGGGGCTATCAGTCACCGACTCATGGCTTAAACGAATCACTCGATGGGTGCTAACTGCCGTAGGTATGGTGCTTTTTTGTACCTTCATGGCAGTGGTACTCATCGAATGGATGGCAGGATGTGGCGAAAGCTACATTGATGCCAACGGCAGGACGCACTTAAACGAGTGTGTATTTATCAACTTCCCTAAGGAGTAAACATGAAGCGACTATTTGCAATCCGTGATAGCCGTGGACAACTTGTCCGCAATGAACAGAAGCAACCGATGTACTTTGCTGACAAGCAAGCGGCAAGGAATCATCGTAGCAAAATCACCCAAAAGACTGACGAGTACTTCGTCACTTACGGCATTGACCATAAACTTTACAAAGGACAGTAATCATGCGAGCCTCACTACTTAAAGACACAATCAAATCTACATTCCCTATTCAGCGTACGCTGTGTATCGAGGGTAGCCCCGGTGGTGGTAAGACAACCATCGTGCATCAAGTTGCAGAGGAACTTGACATCCCTGTTATCGAACGACACATGCCAACCATGCTTGTCGAGGACTTCGGTATCCTGTTTCCCAAAGAGGGCAACGGACTAGAGTACAAGTTGCCTGACTGGTTTCCAGTTAAGGGTAAAGCACCTGAGAAGGGTATCCTGTTGTTCGATGACCGCAACCAAGCAAGCAGTGACCTACAGAAAGTACTGGCTAACATCTGTCAAGCACGTACTCTACACGGCACACCGATGCCTGATGGGTGGCAGGTAATCTCTACAGGCAATAGGCAATCAGACCGAGCAGGGGCTAACCGAGTACTGTCCCATCTGCGTAATCGTGAGACTGTATTGGAACTAGAAACCCATCTCGATGACTGGACTACATGGGCACTTGACAACAACGTAAGGTCAGAGGTCGTATCCTTCATTCGCTTCCGTCCTGCATTGCTTCATGACTTCGATGCTCAGCGTGACCAAAACGCTACGCCTCGTTCATGGGTTGAGGGTGTAAGCGATGTGCTTGGTGTATGCCCTACTGATGCTGAGTTCGAGTGCTTCAAGGGTGCAGTAGGTGAAGGTGCGGCGGCTGAGTTCGTAGGTTTCCTGCGTATCTTCCGTAAGCTACCTAACCCTGATGCAGTACTGATGAACCCGACTACTGCTGATGTGCCAACTGACCCTGCTACCTTGTATGCCCTGAGTGGTGCACTGTCTGAACGTGCTACTGAAGGCAACTTCGAGAGGGTCTGTACCTACGCAGAGCGTATGCCTGCTGACTTCTCAGTGCTTACTGTGTCCTATGCCTCACGTAAGAAACCCGAACTGGCTAACACGCAAGCGTTTACCAAATGGGCAATGAAGCACTCAGACGTATTGTTCTAAACCTAACCAACAGAAGGAGTACCACTATGAATCTGAACGACAGAGCATTACTCGTACAGCTATCCGTATCCCAATGGACAGCACGTAAGTACGACAAGAAGGCAACACAAGATGTTGCCAATACCTACGGCACATCAACCCAAGCAGGCAGATACAACAAGGCTTTACTGCCTGCCAATGACCTGCTTGACCATGTGCACAAAAAGACTACCCACATTCGCACCAAGTTTTATGAGAACACGTTGCCTTGGGGTATGGAGGGTACGCAGATGCTTCCCTCTGCCAACTACTTAGCCTTCATGACTGACTTCCGTAAGGAGAAGGGTGAGTGGCAGTACCTTGTCAACCAGTTCATCAGCAACTATGACCAACTGCGACTCGATGCCAAGCGGTTACTCAACGGACTGTACAACGATGCAGACTACCCCGATGAGCAGGAGATAGCACGTAAGTTCAACATTGACATGGCTATCTTCCCAGTACCATCGACCGACTTCCGAGTAAGCATTGCAAGCGATGAGTTGACACGCATCCAAGAAGATGTTGAGCGTAGGGTGACAGAGGCACAGACTGTAGCTATGAAGGAGGTATGGGATAGACTTTACGACCGAGTAAAGCACATGGCTGAGAAGTTAGCAGACCCCAAGGCTATCTTCCGTGACACCTTAGTGGATAACACCAAGGAATTGTGTGCCTTGTTACCCCGTCTGAACTTCATGGATGACCCCAACCTTGAAGCACTACGAGCACAAGTGGAGGGTGCACTTATCAAACACCCTGAAGCACTACGTAATGACCCCGACCTACGCCGTGACACGGCAGTAGAAGCTAAGCAAATCATGGACAAGATGTCCGTATTCATGAAAGGAATTTGATATGACCTCAGTCGTACCTAACTTCGCCAACAAAGAACCGATGTCACCTGCTGACGAGAAGCGTATTGACCGCTTACTTGCCAAGGCACGTACCGCATTGGTACTTGAACACCCCTTCATTGGCAACATTGCATTGAACCTACCCTTCGTAATTGACTACACATGTAAAACTGCATGGACAAACGGCAAGCGTATTGGCTACAACCCATACTTCATGGACTCATTCGGTGATGAGGAACGCAAGTTCGTAGTAGCCCATGAGTGCCTACACCCCATGCTTGACCACAACTTCAGACGTGGTGAACGTCAAGGCAAACGATGGAACAAGGCAGGTGACTACGTTATCAACCAACTGCTGACTGACGAGAGCATTGGCAAGATGCCTACGTTTGCATTGCTTAACCCACAACTGTACCAAGCAGGTAATCAAACGACCGATGGTATCTACAACTTGTTGCCTGATGAACCCGATGAAGGTGGTGGCGGTGATGGTACTGAAGCTATGGATGACTGCCAAGATGGTGGCAATACCCCTGCTGAGAAGGCACAACAACAAGCCGAGTGGAAGGTACGTGTAGCACAAGCGGCACAAGCCGCCAAGATGATGGGCAAGATGAGTGCAGGACTAGAGCGATTGGTCAATGATGTACTTGCACCTAAGGTAGATTGGCGTGATGTCCTACGTAAGTTTGTCGAGAAGTGCCGTACTGATGAACGCTCATGGGCTAGACCTAATCGTAGGTTCTTATCACAAGGACTGTACTTGCCTAGCATTAGCGGTGAATCCCTTGGTGAGATAGCTATTGCAGTGGACTGCTCAGGTTCTATTGATGACAAGATACTGGCACAGTTTGCAGGGGAGATTAACGCTATCAAAGAAGATGGCAACCCTACCAAAATCCATGTGGTGTACTTCGATAGCGAGGTATCACATTACGAATCCTATGGTAGAGATGACACCCTTGACATCAAGGCACACGGCGGTGGAGGTACTGCCTTCAGCCCTGTGTTCCAGTACTTCACAGAGCATGACATTGAACCAGTAGCCTGTGTGTTCTTGACCGACCTGTGTTGTGATGACTTCGGTGATGTGCCTAGCTACCCTGTACTGTGGGTATCAACTGATGAAGGTGAAGCACCATTCGGTGAAGTGGTGGTGATGAAATGATAGCCGACAAGATGCTTGAGAAGTATAGGCATATCAATGTTGAGTGTATGGATTGGTGGGACTGCGTGTATGAAAACTTTAAGGAGGACATGAAGGAACACGGCATTGACGTAGACAAGATGTACTTCTCAGGGTTTTGGGCACAAGGTGATGGTGCTTGCTTTGAAGGTAGGGTAGAGGACTGGGAACTATTCCTCAAGAAGTTGGGGTATGACAACCCTACCCTCACCACACATGCTAAGAACCATTGGTCATTCAAGGTAGACCACAGTGGTCACTACTACCATGAGAACTGCACCAACTTTAGCGGTGACTTACCTATGCCTGATGGGTATGACAACGATGAGTTCATTAGGATGTTTAGCCCATACGAGGGAGAGTTTAAGTCCCAAGCGTGGCTTGCAGTACTGACTGATGGAGTACATGCAGACTTTGAATCGCTATTCAAAGATACATTCAAAGACCATATGCGTACGTTGTATCGTACGTTGCAGAAGGAGTATGACTATTTAACGAGTGATGAAGCGGTACAAGAAACTGTTATCGCTAATGACCTAAACGTGGAGAAAGATGATGCCAATAGTGAGTCCGTTTTATACCCAACTTAAGAAGGAGATACGTATGCAAGTAGCCCAAGAAGCTATCCAAACAATCCATGATTTAGTAGCGTTGGTAGAGCAGTTGCAACCCGATTCAGAGTACGCAGACTTGTATGGTATTGATGAGGTACTAGAGCAAGCCAAGCTAACAGTACAGAAACTAACCAAAGAAGGAGAATGACATGGCAACAGTAAGATTTTCAGATGAACTAAAAGATGCAATCGTTAAGAACGCAGAAGCTATCTTCAAGAAACAACTTGATGATGCACTATCTTCATACCCCAAAGACTGGGCAGACCGAGTGTATGAACGTGCCTTTGCACCATACATTCCAAGCATGAACTCACTACCCTCATGCTTCTTTAACACAGTAGGTACTATCAACCTAGCAAAGATAGGTGATATGAAGTTAGGTGTAGCGTGTTCTCTTACCAACAGTCGTGCCTACCCCTATGCACTACCTACTACACCTGACTTTCCAGTATCAAAGACAGGGTATAGCGATACGGAATTATCACTCAAAGATATTCCTATGTTCGAGGACATCAAGGCAGAAGCTATTGCCTACATGGAACGAGTGCGTGTAGTACGTGAGCGAAAGACTATGTTCGTAGAACAAGTCAAGAAGATTATCAATGCTCATGCAACCTTAGCCCCTGCCCTCAAACTGTGGCAACCCTTATGGGACTTGATTCCTGAGGACTACAAGGAACGTCATCGCAAGATAGTAGAACGTACCAAGAGCGACACGCAAGTGGATGTTGACTTGGGTTCTTTGACTGCGACAGTAGTAGCACACAAACTAACACGATAAGGAATGACTATGCGTACAGATAAAATCTCATATGGAGAAGTTGCTGAATGGTTTACACGATGCCGTAACCCTGAGAAGGGTAGACCCTTGCAGTCATGGGCACGTATGTTTAAGGTAGAGAGTAACTACGAACTGCGGTTAGGTAATGCTGTGGTAGGTGTATTCTCACCTGACAATAAGTTCACGTTTAAGTTGACCTCACAAGACGCAAGACGTTGTAGTATCACCCTCAGCCAAGCACTACAACGTGCTATCCCTTTCCTATGGGTACGTAAGGCTACTGGTAGGTATGTCATCAAGCCTACACCACAGTACGAGGAGTACAAAAAGCAACACGATAACCCACACCATTGGGACTACTTCCAAAAGATAGAGGGCTATGAACTATTCGATGGCTTACAGTTTGACCTCAATACCTATGAGCCTATCAATGCTAAGCCATTGCTAAAAGATACCGAGGTAGACCAAGAGAACAAGCTAACATGGCTACGACAGTTGCGTAAGTTCAAGCAAGCTATCAAGGTACGTGCTCGTATGGGTGTACTGGAATCTTTGATACAACAAGTTGATAAAGAACGTACGGGTATATCCCGACATGATTGGGACATGCCTAACTGGGAAAGTGAAGCGTGGCAAGATATGCTATACACTTCTATCAAAGATAGTGAATGTTCTACCGACCTACTAAAAGGTATCATCAAGTCAGTAAGTCGTGGCTATTATCAAACGCAAATATCTGTTAAGGAAGTAGTAGCTGAAGCAGATAGGCTATGTACTACGTACAGTCTTGACCTACGTAGAAAGTTCGGTGTGTATAAAGAAACAACCTAAGGAGAACACATGACAGCGCAAGACCTGCACGACATCAACAAGTTTCTAACCGACCTGCACTTTATTCAAGCCAATGCAATCGTAGGGGCTGAATTGCAAAGTAATAAGCAAGCCATCAAGTACATGAAGCGCATCGCAGAGTTGCGCGAGTTAATTAAATTGGAAGCAGGAATTAAGGAGATGACATGACTGATACCCTCAAGCGTGATGGTGCTTACTCTCACTTCATTGGTAGCGTAGCTACTGAGGAGGATGGTGGGTGGAGTAAAGAAGTATGGGATGCTTCATGGGCTGAACAACAGAAGGACATTGACTCACTACATGCACGGGTCAAAGTGTTGGAAGAAGAATGTGCATGGCTTAACTCCGTAGGGAAAGACAAATGAAAAAATCTAAATCAATGAAGGTAGCAGAGTACTTCTTGGCAAACCCAAGTGCAGTACCTAAAGTTGTTGGTGCTAAGTTTAAGGTGGCTATGCCATCGGTGTATGCGATACGCAAGCGTGTGCTTAGTGGGTCTATGTTGGGTCGTATCAATGACCAAATCACTGATGCGGTAACGCAGAGCAAGCCATTCGTACCAAGCAACAAAGCAGATGCCTTACAGATAGGCGGTGACCACTACAAGAATATGGGTGTACAACCTTGGAAGGCAATGGAATCATGGATGACGCCCGAACAGTTCGCAGGGTTCTTGCGTGGTAACGCTATCAAGTATCTTGCACGATGTGATGTTAAGGGTGGGATAGATGACATCAGAAAAGCACGACACTACATCGACAAACTTGTTGAGGTAAGAGACAACGATGTGTAACCTATCGTTTTTTGGCGGTATGTTGGTAGGTGTAGGTGTCACACTTATACTTTTATTAGCCGCCATATGTGTCGTGTTGCACTACGCAAAGGACTGACGATGCGTAAGCGTAGTAAGTACCGACCAAAGAAAGTGTTAGTCAATCCAGTGGGGTATGTGCTAGAAAGCATGACCCCATTGGGTAGTCATGACGATACCCTTATCAACCTAAAGCTGAAGCACCACTATGCGATGACTGCTTTGACCCAAGGTAAGGCAGAGAAGGATGACATGGACAAACTTATTGGCATGGCTAACATGACCGAAGCCTTGTTCCGCTTGGGGTTTGGTACTGAATACAAAGACATCATCACACTAGGTAACTCTGCGTTGCTTGCAGTATCCCGTAGGGGGGCTGAGAGTAGCAGGTTTATCTTAAGGGCAGATGAGATGAGGGCACTCAATGAATTGGTTGAGTTGCACGACGCACAGTTAGAGGTTATCAATGTCAAAGATGTTGAGAGAGCAATTGCCCTAGTTGAGAACGAGCGTAAACAAAAACGCATGACGAGCATTATTGAAAGGACATGATATGGACATCGTAACCATAGACTTTGAAACGTACTACGACAAAGACTTTAGCCTGTCGAAGATGACCACCGAGAGTTACATCCGTGACCCAAGGTTTGAAGTCATCGGGGTAGGCATCAAGGTCAACAACTATCCAACTGACTGGTATACAGGCAGTGACCCTGCCAAGTTCTTGAACTCACTGGACTACAAAGACAAGGCAATCCTGTGCCACCATACTGCGTTTGATGGGGCTATCTTGTCATGGCACTTTGGCATCAAGCCTAAGCTATGGCTCGACACTTTATCTATGGCAAGACCACTCCATCAGATGACTGTGGGGGGTTCACTCAAGGCACTTGCTACTTACTATGAGTTAGGTGCTAAGGGTGAGGAAGTTATCCAAGCATTGGGCAAACGTAAAGTAGACTTCACACCTGACGAAATGGCTAGGTATGGGGAGTACTGCAAGAACGATGTGGAATTAACCTACAACTTGTTCAAGAAACTGAGCAAGGGGTTTCCCACCAGTGAGTTGATGGTCATTGACCAAACGCTACGTATGTACACCGAACCTGTGATTGAACTTGACAGGGAACTCTTACAGAAACATCTTGAGGAAGTCATTGAACGCAAGCAGTCTTTGATTGATGACCTTGGCTTGACTGGTATTAGTAAGGACACAGTTACCAAGACTTTGATGAGCAACCAAATCTTTGCGAAGTATCTTGAGAACTTGGGTGTTGACCCACCCACAAAGATAAGTGCAAAGACAGGCAAGGAAGCCTACGCTTTTTCAAAGGCAGACAAGGGATTCACAGACTTGTTGGAACATCCTGACCTGCGAGTACAGAACGCGGTCTCGGCTCGGCTCGGAGTGAAGTCCACACTAGAAGAAACTCGCACCCTCAATTTGATTGGTGTGTCCGAGCGAGGTCGCCTGCCAATCATGCTCAACTATTATGGTGCGCACACAGGCAGGTTTTCGGGGGGTGACAAGCTGAACTTGCAGAACTTACCTGCTCGTGGTAACAACACGATACGGCGGGCATTGAGAGCACCCAAAGGACAAGTTCTTGTGGCGTGTGATTCATCACAGATAGAAGCTCGGATGATTGCATGGGTCGCAGAACAACACGACTTACTAAGTGCGTTCGCAGAGAATCGAGATGTGTACTCTGAGTTTGCATCTGAAGTGTATGGTCGAACCATCACCAAGAAAGATAAGGTAGAGCGATTCGTTGGCAAGACTTGTATCTTGGGGCTAGGCTATGGCATGGGTGCTGAGAAGTTCAGACGTACCCTAGAGATAGGACAAGGTGGCATCAGTGTAAAGATTGAACTGTCCGAGGCAGAGCGTATCGTTCGCTTGTATCGACAGAAGAACCACAGGATTGTGCAACTATGGCAGAAGTGTGGTCACGCACTGGGCGGTATCTTGGCAAGGCAGACAGGCACAATCTCAAAGATGTTGCAGTATGACGAGCAAGGCATACGGCTGCCGAACGGTTTGTATATCCGTTACCCTGCGCTGCGAGCGAACGGAAGCAACTATGAATACATCGGTGATGCACGAACATATCGTAAGGCAGTGACAGACCGAGTGCTTGTGGGTCAGGCTGATGACCTATCGTGGACAAAAATCTACGGGGGTAAGGCGACAGAGAACATCATCCAAGCGATGGCTCGCATTGTTATATCCGAACAGATGGCAACCATTGGGCAACACTATCACGTTGCCTTTCAAGTACACGATGAGATTATCATCACGGCCCCGGTAGCCCATGCAACTGACGCACAGAAACATCTTGTGGATGTAATGTCCACTGCGCCTAGCTGGTGTGCCGATTTACCAGTAGCTTGTGAATCAGGCTACGCAGAAAACTATGGAGATACGTAATGAACATAACAAACTTGACTGATGTAGTAGGGAATAGACGCAAAGAGGAAGTTGTTGCCATGTTGCAATCAGCACTGGCACGGGTCGAGGAGGGGGGTGCAAGCGATGTACTTATCTTACTCAAGGCTGACGACAGATACCTGCGCTACTCCACTAAGCTAGAGACTGTGACCGAGGTGATTGCCCAGTTAGAAATATTGAAGTACGACATCTTGCGCCGTATGCACGAGTGATGTACACTGGACTTTCAATTTAACAGAGAACCCCAAGGACACCCCGAGGGGCTACAAACTATGCGCCTTAGCCACTCCTACTCATCCATTAAGTTGTATGAGAACTGCCCCTACCGCTACTTCCGTCAGCGTGTTGTCAAAGACATTGTTGATGCAGGTGGTGAGGCTAGTAAGTACGGCGAACGAATCCATGAGTACCTTGAACATCGGCTCAAGGCGAATAGCCTATTGCCCCAAGAGATAGCACACTATGAACCACTGTGTTCGTCAGTCGAGCGCATCTCCAAAGGTGGTGAACTGCACATCGAGAAGGAACTTGTGCTGAATGAGAACCTTACACCAACAGGTTGGTGGGATGCTGACGCATGGCTACGTTCTAAACTTGACATCCTTGTAATCAATGGCAACATGGCTAACGTCATGGATTGGAAAACAGGTAAGCGTAAGACCGACCAGTTTCAGATGGAACTGTTCGCCGCCCAAGTGTTCAAGCACTACCCCGAAGTGACGATGGTAAAGACTTCACTGGTGTGGCTCAAGACGTTTGAGATTGACACCGAGACGTACTTACGGGGGGATGTCAATGCTATATGGGCTGAGGTGATGAAGCGCATACAACGTATTCACACAAGCCTTGAGCATGACAACTGGCCTGCCAAGCCATCAGGTTTATGTAGATTCTGCCCCGCCCGACACGACTGTGATTCGGCTAGGGTTTAACCTAATAAAATAAAACTTGACAGAGACGTAAAGAGGAATACAATGAGTGCTATGACACCCGAAGGCAAGGTAAAACGTAAGGTTGTTGAGGTCTTGAAGAAGCATGATGTGTGGTACTTCTTCCCTGCTAACAATGGGTTTGGGAAGTCAGGCATACCCGACATCATTGCCATAGTTGATGGACATTTTGTTGGGGTGGAAGTGAAGTCAGCAACAGGTAAGCCAACGGAGTTGCAGAAGATTTGTGGTAAGCAGATAGAAAAAGCAGGGGGTACGTGGATGGTGGTATCAGATGACGTAACCCTCGAAGTATTAGATGCAGTGATTGAAAACCGAAAAGATAGGTGACAACATGGTAGTAGTGGAACAGTCAAGAACACTTGCACTGAAATTGAATAACCCCAATCGGGTGCTTGATAGCATACCGAGTGCTAAGCACGTAGAGTTACGTGGCGTACCGCTTGTGCTCACACCACACAAGTTGGATGAGGTTAAAGTTCTGCGCAATCTTGGCATCAATGCACCATCTCCTATCCTACATTACTACGACTGGCCCGGACAGCACACGCCGTATGACCATCAGAAAGATACTGCGGCGTTCTTGACGCTCAACCAACGGGGGTTAGTGCTGAATGAAATTGGTACTGGTAAAACTCAGTCTGCTCTATGGGCGGCTGACTATCTCATCAAGACCAAGCATGTAAAGAAGGTGCTGATTCTTTCTCCACTGTCCACACTGGAACGTGTATGGGGTGACGCACTCTTTACTGGTTTCCCTCATCGCAAGTTCGTAGTGTTGCATGGTACTGCTGAGAAGCGCATGAAGTTGTTGTCGAAAGACGTGCAGTTCTATGTCATCAATCATGATGGGTTCAACATCATTGCCGAAGAAGCCAAGGGTATGTTCGACTTAGTGATTGTCGATGAGGCGGCAGTGCTACGTAATCCATCGACACAAAGGTTCAAGATATTCCGCCGATGGATTGATGCTAACCCATCAACACGTTTGTGGTTGATGACTGGCACACCTACACCTAACGACCCGACAGATGCGTGGGCATTGGCTAAGTTGGTAAGCAGTCCTCATTGCACCAAAACCTTTACGGCTTTTCGTGAACAAGTGATGATGAAGATTGGTCAATGGAAGTTTGTACCACGACCTGAAAGCGTTGATATTGTTAAGCACATACTGCAACCTGCGGTACGTTATACAAGAGATGAGTGTTTCGATTTACCTGACACCGTGATACAGACACGACAGGTAGAGTTAACTGCGGAACAGAAGAAGCATTACTCACAGATGCTTAAGCATTTTGTGACAGAGATGACTGCCGATGGAACTATCACGGCAGTGAACGAAGCAGTCAAGATTCAGAAGTTAGTTCAGATAGCCTGTGGCGTAGCCTATGGTGATGACGGACAGAACATTGAACTGGATTGCGCTCCCCGTGTGAACTTAGTAAAGGAGGTCATTGAGGAAGCAGGGGAGAAGGTGATTGTGTTTGTACCGTTGACGGGTACTCTACATATGTTGGAGAAAGAACTGTCGAAACATTGGTCGGTTGGTGTTGTGAATGGTGCGGTATCCGCATCGAAGCGTAACCAAATCTTCCATGACTTTCAACATGCTAAACATCCACATGTGTTGGTTGCCCATCCTGCGACGATGGCACACGGCTTAACGCTCACGAGTGCGTCAACAATCATCTGGTATGGCCCGATAACTAGCAACGAACAATATGTTCAGGCAAACGGGCGCATTGAGCGTATCGGCAAGAAGCATGTATCGAACGTCATCCACATCGAGGCGACAGACCTTGAGTACAGGATGTATGAACGACTAAAGAATAAGCAGAAACTGCAAGGCTTGCTTCTTGATTTAATTCAACAACAGACTATTAGGTGACACTATGACTGTACAAGTAGATGATGTAGTAGCGACCTACATGAAGTTGAGGTCGCAGAAGGAATCTATGGAGGCTGAGGTGAAGGACAAAGTGTCCACCATCAAAGCCAAGATGGAGAAGTTAGAAGCATGGATTAAAGAACAAGCTGACGTGCAAGGTGTGACATCGTTCAAGACCAAGCATGGCACTGCGTTCCTTACTACCACTGACTATGCAAACGTAGCTGATTGGGATGCCGTATTGGATTTCATACGGACACAAGAAGCATTTGACATGTTAGAAAAACGCATCAGTAAGATTGCCGTCCGTGGATATATTGAGGCAAACAAAGCCGTACCCCCCGGAGTTAACTATGGTACGAAACTAGAAATCAATATCCGCAAACCTGCCACTCGTGTAGAAACTTAACCGCTCACTAAAGGAGAATATCTATGAGCAACGCCCTTACTCTTGCCAACGTGCAAGTCCCCGCCCACCTCGCACAACGTGTTGGTGTTCCATCTATCCTAGCCCAGTCATTGGCAGGTGGTATCGGTAGTGGTGAAACCACTGCACGTATCTCTATCAAAGGCTCTCGCTTCCGTATTGCCGAAGGTGGTACTGAGACTGTGCTTGATACAACAAACCTTGACGTGGTTGTTGTAGGTGCTAACCCTCGCTTGTCTAAGACTTGGTATGCCAAGGCGTGGACTCCTGAGAGCGAACCATCTAGCCCTGACTGTTTCTCTTTGGATGGTGTCGGCCCTGATGTGCAAGCCACTGAGCCACAGAATGACCTGTGTGCATCTTGTCCACAGAACGCATGGGGTAGCAAAGTAACTCCACAAGGCAAACAAATCAAAGCCTGTTCTGACCAAAAGCGTTTGGCAGTTGTGTCTGCTGATGACCCGACAGGCCCAATCTACCTGTTGCAAGTTACTCCTGCCGCACTGCAAGGCTTAGGTAAGTATCAGAAAGAGTTGTCTCTGCGTGGTATCCCTGCTGAGATTGTCCGTACTCGTGTGTCGTTTGACACCGATGCCTCGTTTCCCAAATTGAAGTTTGACTTTGGTGGTTTCTTAGATGCTGACACACAACAAGAAGTTGACAAGTTGTTTGGCACTGAGGAAGTACGTCAGATTACTGGTGAGTTGCGCACCTCTGCTGCCCCAGCAGTGCCGAAGATTGCCTCACCACAACAAGTTGCACCGAAGCCTGCACCCGTAGCGGCTCAACCTCAACCTGCTCCTACCCCCGTGGCAGAAGAACCTGCCGCTCCGAAGCGTGGTTTTGGTGCATCTAAAAAGGTAGCCACCCCTACACCTGCACCACAGGCTAAGGCTACTGCGTCTGCCCCATCTGCCGCATCATTGGCTGATGAGATTGCCGCACTTGTTGGTGAGGTGAACGCAGATGACGCCTAATCCGCTCGACTTTGTAAAGGTCGAAGCGTTACGGAAGCACATGATGTTGACAAACAATGACATGGCTTCCTTGTTTGGTGTCAGTCGTATGACGTATTATGGTTGGGTGCGTGGGAAGATTATCCGCAAAGCCAACGATGGCACAGTCAGGACGGTACTCAAACAGTTGCTCTCCATCATGGTGGATGACAAATGGCCTACGCCTGATGTCATTGCTATGGAACAGAAGCAACGAAAAGAACGCCTAGACGAATTGATGAAGCGTTTTAATTGAGGTAAGGGGGGCTAACCACCCCCCCATTAACGGGGAAACAAATGGACACGCTGAGATTCTTTCAGCGAGTACTACCAAGTGAAGGCTTATATTGCATAGCTAGTTTTGAGGGGGACAATCCTGCACCAAGACATGGCTACTTTGATTCGGTAGAAAAACTCGCACAAGTTGCACTCGCCCTAAACGGCAGAGGGCAAAACACGTACTACGGCATCTCCACATTCACGGAGAAACGTAGGAAGCAGGAGTTCGTTGAGCGCACGAAGGTGCTTGCGATAGACGTTGACTGCGGTATTGGTAAGAACGGAAAGCCAAAGCCGTTCATTGATGCAAGCGAAGGGGCTAAGGCTCTGATTGCTTTCGTCAAAGATGTTGGGCTACCCATGCCAATGATTGTCTCGTCGGGCAATGGGCTACATGTTTACTGGATTCTTGATACGGCGGTTGCGCCTGCGCAGTGGAAGCCATTGGCAAGTGCGTTGAAAGCGGCTTGCTTAGAGAAAGGGTTCACCCCTGACATTGGTGTGACTGGGGATAGCGCACGTATTCTTAGACCGATTGGGTGTGTGAACCCCAAAGGCGGTAAGACTGCGGTGTTGCTGCGTGATGCGGATGATGTAACCTACAATCAGTTGTGGTCAGTACTCGAACCGTTTACTCATGGCTCATCCTATGAGCTACCCGCACAACCAACACGTAACAGTACGTTGTTGGATAACCTAGCAGTCAAGCATGAGTATCAGCCTGCTAATGCAGAGCGAGTAGTCTCGGGATGCCAACAGATTAAATGGGGTGCGGAGAATCAGAACGATGTGAGCGAACCCTTTTGGTGGAAGATGATGGGCATTGCCGCCTACTGCCAAGAACCAGTTGCTACTGCGATTGCATGGAGTAAAGACTACGAACACTTTAATGAGAGTGAAGTAACCACCAAGATTGAGAACTGGAAGAACGGTGCAACAGGCCCAACACTGTGCGAGAAGTTTATGCTTGAGCGACCTGATGGTTGTAAGGGTTGTAAGTTCAAGGACAAGATTGGTAGCCCTGCAAGACTGGGTACACAACTAGCTGAAGTCAAATCAATGGCGGCTTTGGTTGACCCGATTGCTTCAGTCGTACCAGTACCGAAACCATTTAAGCGTACCACTGATGGTATGAAGATGGTGATTGATGAGACAGACATTGACATATGCAAGTTCGACCTGTACCCAGTGGGCTACGGCAAGGATGAAGGACTTGGCTATGAGGTTGTTCGTTTCATGTGGAATCGTCCACACGTTGGATGGACTGAGTTAGTAATGCGCCAAGCTAATTTGGCACAAGGTAGCCGTGACTTCTCTACCACAATTGCAGACCAAGGCATCCTTCTTTTCAACAAGTCACAAACGGAAAACTTCCAAATGCTTCTACGTTCATATATGGAGGAGTTAAAGCAACGGCGAGGACTGACAAACTTGTATGCGTCAATGGGTTGGAAATCAAACTACAACGAGTTTGTCATTGGCAGTTCGCTTATCCGCCGGGACTCCAACGGCACAATCATTACCGAGCAAGTCAACCTTGCCCAAGGTGTAGGCAAAATCTCTGAGGACATGTATGGGATTAAAGGAGAACTCCAAGAGTGGGTTAACTTCACCCGCATCCTTGACTCTGCTGATTTAAAACTACACAAGTTTCTGATTGGCTTTTCGTTTGCAACACCATTGCTCAAGGTCAGTGGCTTGAAGGGTTTAATTCTTTCCCTGTATGGCAAGACTGGTGGGGGTAAGACACTGGGTCAGTACATGATGCAGTCTATATGGGGCAACCCTGACCAACTCCACTTCGGCGGTAAGTTCACACAGAACAGTTTGTTCTCACGTCTTTCACTACACGGCAATCTACCCATGACAGTAGACGAACTGACAATGCTTGACCGTGAAGAAGCAGGTGACCTTATCTATTGGACATCACAAGGTAGAGACAAGGCACGACTGAATCGCAGTGCAGAGGAACGAGCGACCAAAGAGTGGGCAACCACCATGACTGTATCGACCAACGAATCACTACACAGTATGTTGTACGCAGGTGGTCATGCTACGGACGCCAAGCTCGCTCGACTGCTTGAGTTCAATGTTGCACCGCATCCATTGTTTACCAAGGGTAGCCAAGTAGGTCGGCAGATACATGCCTTCCTGATGAACAACTATGGTACGGCAGGGCAAGAGTTTGTCAGACACCTAATGCCATTGGGTGTAGATGGTTTGAAGGCAA
>Ga0247723_1001049_pt1 | contig 16767 bp, 9 predicted proteins | sample MSEWelMarce5H_FC_FD_189079 | JGI IMG/M metagenome (GOLD analysis project Ga0247723, IMG submission 189079) | Subsurface sediment microbial communities from gas well in West Virginia, United States - MSEEL Well Study Marcellus 5H_FC | ecosystem: Environmental > Terrestrial > Deep subsurface > Rock...
AAAATTCTTCTTTAAGTTTTTGATAAGTTTTTGAATTTATTTTATAATTTCTATTATTTTGTGATGACATTAAAAACAAAGCAACAACCATTTTATTTCTTTGTTTACCTTCAAACATATTTTTCAATAAAATATGGCAAATAAAATGTTCTTTAGCTGTTAAAAAAACTAAATTACTTTCATCGTTATTACCGCCAAGTGACCTAGGTATTATATGATGTGTTTCTCCATATGTTTCCGAAATATTTTTATTCCAATTTCTTTCTTTTGCTTTACATATTATAGAATTATACCATTTAGTATACTTATTATCCAAAGGTTTATATATACCCATGCTGTGTCTCCTCTTTTTCTAGTTATAGACATAGAGCCTGTGGGTGTTCCACCACCGTGACAGGCACCTTTTTTTATGATTTATTATGGTATTTAGTACTTGCCTTCGGCGAACACATTACAAAATACTGTGCCATCTTCCATGGCTTCAATTTCATGCCAACCATCGGCCAGTAGATTCACTGGTTGTGTGTTCTTAGTCATTAATAATTCTTTGCCTTCTTTACGGACCATACAAGAACCAGCGTGGCATATAGTCAGGTGTGAATATGTATGGGAGTGTTGTGTTAAACCTTGGCCTTTATTAGCATGATACACATTCATTGTGGCACCATCATAGGTGACTGAATGTGTCGGTCCAATACTTTGTATCATAATGTTTGAGAACCAGTGGTTGTTGGTTGATTGTTTGCTGATACTGCTACAGGTACTGGTACTTCTTTAATAGTTTCTTCTGTTACATCATAATACCAAAAGTCAGCCACCACTTCATCAGCACAATCGAGCCAATACAATGGTTCTGCTACACCAAAAATGTTTTCAGCTGGTTCTACTTGAGCAATACGATACCCAGTTGAATTATCAAAAAAATTGACGGGCTCATTTGGACAAATTAAAGCTTTCTTCATTTATACTCCTAAATTAATATTCAATGACAACAACACCAGCTGCACCTGCTGCACCAGTAAGAGCGGCTGAGTTGTACATTGAACCTGAAGCGCCACCTCCATAGGCTCGACCCACATTACCAACACCCCCTCTTGAAGTCGCTAATCCACCCGCACCCATAAAAGAATTACCACCTACGCTGGTAGAGTACTGTTGACTAAGAGGGCCTAAGTCGATGTTAATTGTGCCAGGCCCTCCTGCTATATTCAAATCTCCTCCGCTGCCAATTCCTCCTGATGCGGCCGGAGGAACTCTCATGGTTGGTTGTCCCCGGAGTGAACCTCCACCGCCCGTTGCAGAAACAGTTGATATAGTTTGAGTTCCTGAAGCAACACTACTTGTACCCCCGGTGCCGCCGTTAGTAGTAGTAGCTCCAGCAGTGCCACCTGCGCCAACAGTAATATTTAACGTATTACCAATTGTTAACCCAGACAATATTTTTATTGCTGTACCGCCACCGCCACCGCCGCCACTACCCGGCTGGCCACAGCTGTCGTCAAAAACACCACCCGAACCACCGCCGCCGCCAATCACAGTAACCTTAATTTTGGTGGCAGGAATTGAATATGAAGAATTGGTTGAAGTCAATACAACCATATTGGAGAAACCACCAATACCAGTAAGTGAAGATGTGGCCACATTGGCTGCATATGTGGCACGACCTTGTTGGTCAATAGTAACAATTGGAATTTGTGATGTACCACCATAAGTACCAGGTGTCACAGCAGTATTAGCTAGCTGTGTTGATGAAATTATACCACTGATATTTGCTGTGGAACCGAATCCACCTAAGTTTCTTGATAGAGTCATTTGTTATATCTCTTTATAATGTTTGTGAACCAGTGGTTGTTGGTTGATTGTTTGCTGCAACGGTTACAGGTACTGGTACTTCTTTGATTTTTCTATCTGTTACATCATAATACCAAAAGTCAGCCACAACTTCATCATTGCAATCTAACCAATACAATGGTTCCGCTACACCAAAAATGTTTTCTGCTGGTTCAACCTGAGCAATACGGTATCCACTGCTTTCGTCAAAGAAATTGACAGGCTCGTTTGGACAAATTAAAGCTTTTTTCATTTATACTCCTAGATTAATATTCAATGATAACAACACCAGCAGATCCAACCGAGCCAGATTTAGTTACGCCACCTACTCCCGCTGCACCGCCGCCAAAAGTGCCTGCAGTACCAACAGAATTAACTACTGCGGCGCCTCCACCTGCAAATATAGAACCACCGCCGTTGCCAGCCTGGTTAAATGAATTTGGCGTGGTTCCCGCATTGCCTTTTAAATTAAGGTCTCCTCCGGAACCTGAACCTGGTGTACCACCGATACCATCTCCACCACCTGTAGCGCTAACAGTTCCACCACCACCTGTAGCGGATACTGTTGATATAGATTGAGTGCCTGAAGCAACGCTGCTTGTACCGCCAGTACCCCCACTAGTACTACTACTTCCAGCAGTACCTCCAGCACCAATAGTAATATTTAACGTATTACCAATTGTTAATCCAGATAAAATTTTAATTGCTGCTCCGCCACCTCCACCACCAGCAGTAAGGCCATCTATGCCACCATCTGTAGTTACACCACCACTGCCGCCACCAGCACCAAGAACAGTAACCTTAATCTTAGTTGCTGGAATTGAGTAAGAGGGATTGGATGATGTGATGACAACCATATTGGAGAAACCACCAATACCAGTAAGTGAAGATGTAGCAACGTTTGCTGCTGATGTAGCACGGCCTTGTTGGTCTATTGTGATTACTGGAATTTGTGATGTACCACCATATGTTCCTGGTGTTACAGCAGTATTTGCCAACTGAGTACTCGTCATTCTACCAGTAATTTGTGTATTGGCAACTACTAAAGAAGTCTGTGCTGACCATGTTGGTTTACCAGTACCTTGACTTGTCAATAATTGACCTGCTGTACCAACGTCTGTGTTTGCAGTTGTGTTTGCTGCTGATTGATATAGAACTTGACCTGCTAAACCACCACTTGGACTTGGTCCTACATTCAATACCGTTGAAACTGTATATGCAATTGATTCTACAATGTCATTAAGGGTAGCAGCAACACCCAATGTAAAACTTGTACCGTTTGTTGCTGTCAAGTCACCAGCGTTAAGTAAAACACCATTCAAATAAACTTGTAAGTAACCAACTGTATATCCACCATTCACAGTGAATACTGTTTGACCGGCAGTAGCAGTATTGCTTTGTCTATTAAATGTTGTTGCGCCGATACCAGCAGAACCACCAGTAATTGTCGTTGCAGATACAGATGTAACTCTACCAAAAGCATCAACAGTAATAACAGGTGTTGTAGTACCAGAACCATATGAACCAGCAATTGCACCTGATGTTCCAAGACCTATCGCAACAACACCTGTTGAAGCATTGGCAGTCAATCCAGTGTTCGCAAAGACCTGTGTGTTAGTAATTGTAACGTTAGCTGCTGATGTTAAACGACCTTGAGCATCAACTGTAACAACTGGTACAACATGATTTGCTGCTGTTCCTGCACTACCATATGTTCCTGCTGTTACGGCCGTATTCGCTAAGACCGATCCGGTTACTTTTGTTGTCATTGTTTATTCCCTTTTAAGGCATCTATTTCTAGTTTTAATTCTTTGATGGCTTCAATCAACAAAGGCACCATCTTCTCATATTGTATTGTTAGGTATTTATTATCTATTGGTGCCGGTACCACAATCTCCGGCAACACTTTTTCCACTTCTTGAGCAGAAACACCAACTTCTTTTTTCATTATATAACCTAAACCTTGTGCTGTTTGGTTTGGTTCATAGTAGAAACCATTCAATAACATTACTTTGTCTAAAGCATTTTCAATATTACCAAGTCTTGTCTTTAAATTATCATCAGAATAACCAGCTGTGATAGTACCAGTAGCACGAATCTCACCGTTTGAAGTGGATGCAGCAGTACCAACACCTATTGAATAAAATTGTGTGTTACTGTTTGTTGATACTGAATTGTTAGCCGCTGTAAACGCCGCATTGGCTTGTATAAATGCCCCGTTAGCATACAATGCCGCTGAATTAGCAATAGCATCTGGTGTATTAGCTTTAATAAAAGCAGCATTGGCCTGTAAAAATGCCCCGTTAGCATACAACGCCGCTGAGTTAGCAATAGCATCTGGTGTATTAGCTCTCAAGAAAGCGGCATTAGCTTGTAAAAATGCCCCGTTAGCATACGAACCAGCTGACACTGCTTTAGAATCTGCTGTTGCTGCATTGGTTGTTGCTGTATTTGCCTGTGTGTATGCAGGTGCAATTGAGTTTTGTACGTGTGCTGTTGTAGCAAAAGCAGTGTTGCTTACACCAGTTGCTACGGTAACACCAGAAACAATACCAGTAAATGTTGCACCAGACAATGCAGCTTTACCTGCTTCTAAAGTATCAATTGCAATTTGAATTGTGTTGCCTGTAATTGTGCCTGTTGGTGTATATGCAATATTATTTGCGTAATATGGATTTACATAATACCCATCAACTTCAATCAAGACTGCATCACCATTGGATGGTGCTGTCGTAAAAGATATTGTATTTGATGTTGAGTTGGCAGAATATTCAGATTCAAACTGACGGACACCATTGATGTATGCTCTTAGTTGAGTGCTTGTTGTCCAAGCAGGTGTAGTAAAAGAATTACCAGTATAACCAGAAGCACCATTTGCCGTATATGATAAACGAGTTGAATTGATTGATGTACCGGGTGTTGCACCGCCGCCGCCACCTCCGCCACTAGCAGACCAATAGTAGTTACCAGGACCGCCTGTAGTCAATACATAACCAGCTGTTGCACCTGTTGGTAACAATGCGGTAAGTGCTGAAGCGGCTGATGTTGCACCAGTACCGCCTTGACTTAATGCCAAAGGTGTTGTTAAAGTTAATCCAGCAAATGTTGGTGAAGCCGTTGTCCTCAAATCTTGTGAAGTACTAACTGCCAAATTATTTGCAGTCGTAGCAACAATTGTTAAACCATTGTTACTTGAGAAAGAAATAACACCAGAAGATTGTGAAATAGAACCTGTAGTGCCAATGAATGTGTTTGGTGATGTGTTTGCTTGAGCATAAGCGGCATTAGCCCTTAAGAAAGCACCATTAGCATATAAGGCTGCTGAGTTGGCCACAAAAGAATTATTAGCTAATGAAAATGCCGCATTAGCTTGTATAAAGGCACCATTAGCATACAGTGCAGCACTATTAGCCACATGAGTTGGTGTATTTGCCACCAAGAAAGCTGCATTAGCTTGTAAAAATGCCCCGTTAGCATATAGAGCAGCACTATTAGCAATTGCTGGTGGTGTATTAGCTCTCAAGAAAGCAGCATTGGCTTGTAAGAAAGCACCATTAGACTGTACATATAAACCAGTTACAAGTCTTGATGTTGGTACTGTTGAAGTGCTTGTTGAAGTACTGCTATCACTTATTGTGTTTGCGTTTAATAATCTGGAATATGATGTTGCAGTATCACTATTGAGTACATCATTAATTTCCCAATTGTTATTGGTTTCATTATAACGAATGTAAGCATTTGCAGCAACACCATTTGCAGAACCATTAGCAGTTCTAAATGAACCGATGTATATAATTTGATTTGGTGTACTTGAACTTAACACCAAAGTTGGTGAATTATATACTGTAGTACCATTAATTGTAAAGCTACCGCCAACACTTAGACCTTCTTGAGTGCTAAGTGATTTGAATGAACCTGCAGCACTAAGAGCAACTAAAGAAGTTCCAGTTAAAGTCAAATTGGCAACAGATTGAGCGCCAGTTAATATGTTATTTGCAAGTATAAAAACCGCATTAGCTTGTGTGAAAGCACCATTAGCATATAGTGCTGCTGAATTGGCTACGTGTGTAGGTGTATTGGCTCTCAAGAAAGCTGCATTAGCTTGTACAAAAGCACCATTAGCATACAATGAAGCGGAATTGGCCGCAGCAAATGCTGAATTGGCATATGTACCAGTGGTGTTTTGTGAACCATAAGCTGCATTGGCTTGAATGAAAGCACCATTAGCATACAATGAAGCAGAATTTGCTGCGGCAAATGCTGAATTGGCATAGGTACCAGTAGTATTCTGTGAATCATAAGATGCATTGGCTTTAACGAATGATGCAGTCAAGAAAGGAATTACATTGACACCAGCAACTGTTGCACCAGTGCGAACAATTAAACTATCACCAACATTAACATCATTGTATGTGTATACATCACCAGTCAAATAACTTTGACCTGATACAGACAATATTGATGTTTGTACTTGTGTGTTAGCAATTAAATTATCTGAATATGAATTTGTTGTTACACTTAATGTTTGTGTATTAACAGTTGAGTTTGCTTGAACATTGTTTGTGATTATATTGTATCTGATGGTAGTATTACCACCAATAAAAGCATTATTGGATACGGAGATACCAATATCAGAACCCTGTACAAGAACAAGACCATTTAAGTTTGCTTGTCCTGTATGTGTTAAACCTAGTGTTGAATTGGTAAAATAGACTTGACCACCAACGGTCATATTTCTATCAATAGTTGCAGAAGAACCAGTGCCTTGAACACGAAGTTCTTTCTGTACAATTACAGTACCATTAGCTTGTAATGAGTTTTGTATAGTTTCATTTAAATATATTGTGCCAGATGATTTGGTATAATCTCCTGCTGCCAACACATTGTTTTCGTTGATGAGTGCATTGGTTGCAACCATCCATTCACCAAAGGTATTGGCATAACTTATATTGGTAACTGTATTAGACATTGTTTCTTTCCAATAGTTTTAACATCAAATTTTTGATTTCATTTACATCATCTTTGATGCCGGCAATCTCTGCCTTTACTGTATTTATTTCATCTTTTTGGGTCTTTAACATACGAACTTTTGAATAGTACTCATTTCTTGATACATCATCATTGTTAATTAGACCCATACTACTAGTATCTCTCACAAAATTTGTTCCCGTAACTTTTACCAACATATTAAATGCCTGTTCCTGGTGGTAAAGCCAATGCACGAAGGTCAGTTAAAATAGGAACAATCGTACTATCAGAAGATGATATTACAACTTTGATTGCAAATTGACTGAACGAATTATATGTTTGTCCATTAGTACTTGTATAAGAAATAAAATTGTCAGCTTTATTTAATGTACCTGGAGCAAATTCATATTCAATTAAATCTGTCTTTGATTGTGAATACACATTGCCATTTGAAAGTTGTGTCATTAGTTGCCAATTACCATCGTCAAACTCTTGTGTATCATTACGATTCAATATTTTGTAATAAACATCCGCTCTTGTTCCCAATGGTTTGTATGCTGTATAGAACACTCTCAGGTCACCAGAATCATTTGATGGTGTCAGTACCACTTTCTTAGTGAAATATTTTGCGAATGAATTACCACCTTTTGGTGATGTTTCACCAAAAACTACTGCTGTGGCTTGTGTTGTATTAGCACCAAAAATAGTAATTGTTGGTGATGTAATATATCCTGAACCTGGATATGTAACATAAACAGAAGAAACAACATTAGATGTTCCGTTATTTGCAATAGTCAAACCAAGTACAGCTTGATCCGATCCAATGTCTGGTGCAGAAATTGTTATGGTTGTATTTGCAGCATCATTATAACCTGCGCCAACATTCGTCAAAGAAATAACATTGTTTTGTATTTCCATATTGTTAATGACGTATCGAATATTGTACATTGATACGCCATCATCAGAAACAATTGGACTTACACTTGGATCACTTGAACTTAAAGATGCAGACAATGTAAACGAACTGTTACTATCTTTCAGTAACACCCTTTGTCCTAGACCATCATCATATTCAATATTGTCTGGTGTTGGTGAACCATACTTACCGGGAAATGTTTGATATGGACCAATAGGAACATTTCCTTCAGCTAAAGTGGCTGAATAACTATAGCTAACTCCAGTTCCCGCTGGTGCAAAATCTGTTGTAGTTAAATTAATTGCGTCAGACCAAGTGTCATTAGATAAATTGCCATATAGGTTGGTTACATTGTTTGCATCCAACAGATGTTGAATGTCATTTGTACCAATTTTTCTAAATGGTAGTCCTTTTGGTAAAGAGAATTGAATGGAAGGATTCTTTGTTGTATCAAATACACATCTATCAATTACAAACATTAGGTTTTTTGTTTGGTCTGCTGTCCATGTAATTGCATTTTGTGATTCAAACAAAGCACCAACATACGGAGAAGCACCAATTTTTGATGGACTTGTTGGATTCGCATCGGTTGGGTTGACTTTTGCTGATGACGGCACCGCTGTTGAATTTTGTTGTGCGTAATATACTTGATAATCTGGTGAACCAGTTTCTAACATGAAGGCATACAGTACACCAGGCTGAATATAAACTGGCGCTTCAAACATAAACTCTGTATACGTTGAGGAATCCAAATAATGTGGTGTTGTAGAAGTAACAATTTCGTTTGAAGATAAAATAACAGTTGAGTGATCCAATTTTTGACCATTTGGATAACCATTCAATGTATTCACAATAGATAATTTGACAGGCATCTCTGTCGTAGGTTTGGAATAGAAAAATACCTTGATAGATTTTATAAACAAACCATTTGGATAGTTATCTTTTTGTATGATAAACGTTTGTGCAATAGGATCAAGGTTGAAAAAGGTCCTGATTGTACTTGAAGCAATTAATTGGTTATCTCTCTGACTTACTTGTGTAAATGAGGTTGCACCAGAGTCAATTGATGGTGCAAAATCCAATTTTTGTGAGGTGGTAGATAGACCAGAAGCAGTGAATGTAGCTTGTGCATATGTTGTGGCTGTTGTTGGATCAGTATCCACACTTCTATTATCTACACGAAATACCCTTTGGCCTGTTTGAAAAGTACCTGACGGCACATTAAAGATACCAACAAAATTACCACCTTCATCTGTAGATAATTGTGGCAATCCTGTTCCACTCTTTACAGCTGTAGAAACGTTTGTGATATTACCAATAAAACTATATTGTGAAGTAAGGTCACCAGCTGAATCGTTACGCCCCAATGAAATATTTACTGGTTGGTCGAGTGTAACGATTCTGTTTGCCGCATCATAGCTAATTACATTTGCTGTGTAATTATATATTGTTTTAACAAATTGTGAAGGTTCTATTTTGTACTTATATGCCATTTATTTTTCCAATTAATCTATTATTTATTGTTGATAATACAAGCGATTTTGCCAACCAATTTAAATAAACCCAATACAACCTTTTGTGTGATTGGATTTGTATCGTCTTTGAATGCTCTAACCAACAACATATTGGCCAATTTAATATCTAATTTACCAAAGAAGTCGTTCAACAAATATGCACCATAAGTTGTGTTCATACCATGCTCTGTGAATTTAACAACCAATTCAGAAGCATGTTCTGCTGTGATAATGTTTCTATCAACACATAATCTTAGAACGCCGCCATCACCGATAATAGAAGTTGTTCCATAACCATTAACTGTATATGTTCCATCACCATCAGTCCACAAGTTATATACTAGTTTACCTTCCGCTTCAATCACTTTATGTGGTGTAATTTGTACTGTTTTTCCTAACCAAGGATACATTTCATAGATTTTTTCAGAATCAATACTACTCAATACTTTATCAATATACAATGGGTGATTGATTGTAGCAAAACACTTATCACCTTTCTTAGGTGCATACAGTCCTTTTAATTTTGTATCCAACATACTTTCAATCATGGTTACTGTATTGTATGATGTACCATCCCAGTTGAGTACTTTATCACCAACTTTAACATCAATAATTTTCTTGTCACCATCAATCGTTTTAACAATGGTGTCTGGTGTGAAACAACCTCCGCCACCGCCACCGCCACCACCATTTTTTGGTGGAACGTATGTAGCTGTTTGTGTGATATATTCTTCTACAAATGAACTGGTGACATTAAATTTAGTACCAACATAATAGTTAGCTATGTTTGCTGATTTTTGGTCTAATTTTAATTTAGTTACACCAGTGAACCACGCACCACCACCAGGCAATATAAGTTCTTGTGCAACAGAATCATAATTTAAGTTTGGTGGATTCGTTGACTGGAACACAATTTTGCCGGCAGGATCTTTAATCACTAAAGCAAAACCAGATGATCCTGAAGTTGAACCTGTAACACTCCACGCTAAAGTGGATTTATTTGTATTTGATATAACCAAATTGGCTGTAGCTGTAGTTTTTGGATTAGATGAGGTTATAATTGTAGTTCCATTTGCTGTTACAGTAGCTGTACCAGTAGAAGAACATTGTACCTTGTATGTGCCAACTTCTGGTGCTGCATATACAAAAGATGCTGTATATGTTGCTGTGTGGTTCAAATTACCCCAAACACCATATTGGTTTAGGAATGTACCCCAATCATGGCTATTATTTACTTTGTAAATTTGTAAACCAGCAGTATTGTTTGCGGTATAACTTCCACCAACACCAGAAATAACACCTGAAGTTGAAAGTGGTATTATGGTGGCACTAACTGTACCAGAAGCAGTTGTACCACTGTAAACACCACTTGAATCGAATGTAGCATTTTGAATAGTATTTACTGGTGCATAATTTGGAGCACCAAGTAAGTTCGCAGCATACAATCTAACAGCTGTATTATTTGGATATTTGAATACTGAAATCACACGAGCAGTTGGGTAGAATTTATTTAAATAATAGAAACCAACTATATCATCTTCTTTGAATGTACCAGAAACTGATGTTAATTCAATTGTGTTTGGTGATGTAATATATTGGTCAACAGCCTGTCCATCAAACCATGCTTTAATTGGAGCATTAACCAACAATCCTTTTGCTTTGAAAACAATTTGTTGTGTTCTGATATATGGTAACACAGCAATGTTTGTCAAATAACCATTATTGTTTCCAATTGTAGAAGATACTTGTGAATAACCACCAGATGTAATGTTTCTTATTTGGTCTGCATATGTATTTGTGGTTGTATCTACAAAACGATTAGTTCTGGCAGTTTCAGATGTTACTGATTTACTTGTTCCAGCAATAGTTTGGTAATCACCAGCATTTAAAATATTAACACCATTTGTTTGTTGAAATATTTGTAATGACGGGTCCGCAATAATAATATCCGGAGCCTGAGTGTTATCAACCCAATTATCCATTGGAGGATTAAGTCTTGCAACACCTTCATAAATTGAAACACCAAATGGATTCAAACTAACAGTACTTGATGCAAGTTGTTGAACGACCGCATTTGACGTTGTGTATGGTAGAGTAAAAATATTTGTGTTTGTACCAGAAACACTTGCGACTGCATATGTGTTAGTTTGTTTTAATGTACCAAGTGAATTCAGTACTGTTGGATTTTGTAACTGGTAGTTATCAACCAATGTCAACGGCGTTAATTGTTTTTTTCTCACATCAATTTTTGCCGCAAAATCAGCATTGTATGTGTCGGCAGTGGAGTACGATGAGAAATCGTCAACAAGAATACCATTTTTGAAACGATTCAAACCATTTACGTCTGGCACCTGTAAAGATTGTGCATTAGATTCCAACAAACTCAATGAAGAATAGTATTCAAGGTTGTTAACTCTTGTCTGTAAATCGGTAATATCTCGTTTGATCCAATTTTTATGCAATATCTTTTCGATTGACAAGTTTGCATTACTCTCTCTCGGAACTTCATTTGGAATATATGCAGTATACGGATCGTGATTCAAATTAGCAATTACCAAAGAACCATCCGGTTCTGTTGGGTATGACGGTGTTATTGAAGGTGTTCCTTTAACAATTTTAAATGAACGATCCTTAGTCAAAACCAATTTGTCTTTTCTGCCAAGATAATAATTATAATCACTAACATACTCATTCAAGTTTTGTGGTAACATGATACCAGTATCATCAATAGATGGTGTTCCAGTATATTCAAATACAAAACTAGCCTGTGCATTTTTTCTAGAAGGTCTAAAATCAACACAATCCGTCAACTTGTATAGAACACCTCGTCTACTTCTATATGATGGTATTTCTTCATAGTTTTCTGGTGAAGAAGCATTTGGTGATAAGAAAGAATTTACATCAAAATATCCATCACCACCAGAGTGTGAATAGTAATCGTAAATAATTAATAAATTACCTTGAGGTATATTTGCACCAGATACCAATTTAACTGATGCATGGTCATAGTAATTGTCTCTTTGTCCGTTATCCAATGTGAATAGATTTGTTACATCGTAAGTTGAACTCGTTAACATTTCATTTGTTGGAGTAACGCCTGCAGATTTTGTATCAATGATTTTAACAATTTTCTTAACATCATTTACATATAAACTAATTGACTTACCTACGGCCGCACGTTGAACATATGTTGAACCATTTACCAAATCAACATAAAAATTGGTATTTACATTTGTGCCCGTATAATTGACGCCACTTGTATTGCCTTCAACCAAATTTTTAATCTTTAAAATGTTGGTAGTGTTGTCGGCATTTGAAACAGAAACAGTTGCAATAATATCAACAGTTGGATTTGAATAAAAACTTGAAGAAAATGTTGCAGTCTTTTTATTTGAAGAAAGACTTACTGTGTTACCAGAAGAAACAAAATCTAAAATACGTCCTGTGGCTTTATTAATAATAATAAAGTTTCGTTTTACAACTTCCGCTGACAAGACACCAGAAGAACCCAAGAATGTATATGGGGTTAAAGTTGGTATTGTAATTACCAATTCAGAATTTGGACCAACAGACGTAAAGGATTTTGAACGATATACTTTCGTAGAAATATAATTACTGTTGCTAATATCGGATATGTAAGGATAACCAACAGGGAAAATCATTTCTGGTGTATTAGGATTTTCCAGTATTGTATCGCCTGTCACTAAGCCATCACTCTTACCAGAAAGGTCGATATTGGCCGTTGCAATAATCACATTGCTAGTGTTTCTACCGACAATAGATTCAATGGTACTTATTGGTAATGTTATTGTAAATGTACTTGAACTTGTTGGTGAAATAGTAAAACCAGGATCAACTGTCGCAACCCTAGTTGTTCCATTATAGGAAACAATTCTTCTTGTATCTATTGTACCAGATGTGTTGACAGTAATAGTAGCACCGTAATATGCGTTGGCTACATCTGAAAATTTTGCATTGACTGGAAATGTAATTGTTGTTGCTGAACCTGCGGTGGCAGTATCAACCAATGTGTTAGTGTTAATATCAGAAACATAAGCTTTATAAACATATGTTGCAGTATTACTGTCTGATGTACTGTTCACATATTCCAAATTTCTGATATAACCACTACCAACTAATGTAGAAGTATATGTTGTTGTATTTGTAGAAACAATGCTAGAGTTACCAACACAATGTAAATCAATTTTCGGCATTGTGGTAACATCAAATGTTCCGTTTGCACTGTTTACAAGGAAGTAACTGCCATAGTCTATGAAAATGGCATTGTTTAAAATCGAATCAGTTGTTCTTGCTCTGTCGTTTGTCAGAACTAAATCTGATTGATTCTCAATTCTGTAACCATGAACATAAGCCAAACCTTTACCAATCTTCAAATCGTATGTTGAAGAATTGACTGTATTGGTGGAAGGTGTAAGCTTGAAATCATCGACAATATAATCACCATTGCTTTCATAATCACGTTTTGCAAAATAATCATCAATTACGGAATATACTGTACCATCAACCTGTTTAATCACAGTACCTGCATCAACACGAACCAATTCAATAAATTGGTCATCGTTACCAACTTCCAATGGCAAAGATATTAGTGATAATATAATTTGATATCTGTCCGCACCTGGCGCTTGATAGTTTGATGCGCCAACGGCTGGATCTAACAGAGAAGATTCGTCAATATAATCAGCTACTGTTTCTGTAATAGAAAGTCCAACTCGGCGAGATGGTGTGTTACTATATTTGTTTAATACTGTGGTTTGTGGTTGAACAGAAACAAAGTTACCAATTGAAAACTTGCTGAAAGTTCCATCTTCATTTTGTGTAGGAGATGTATAGAATCCATTTCTAATGTAAAAAACACCTTCAGAAATAGAAGCTACAGAAGAATATCCTGTACAAGTTGTGCCACCTTCTGTACCAATTGTTGTAGCTACAGCAGAATTATCTGATGTATAAACAACCATGCCGTCCGTGAATTGTACACCGGAAATATAATTAACAATCAATGTTGGTGGATCACCAGAAACATTATCTGTACCGGTTGCTTCGCTAGTTGCAATAACTTTTGCCAAAATTGTACCAGTTGTATCTTGGATAATTTTGTTTTTAAAATCTGCCGCTACAATATTATTATTGTCTTGTTGAAGATTTAATTTAATAAAATAACAACCAAGATTTGTTGTAACTTTTCCGCCAGTAACAGGAGTGTTCTGTGAAAAAATGTTGTCAGCAAATTTTGAAATCTGACTTTGTAATATGGTTTGTGATTGTGTTAATTCTCTGGCCTGAACTGCATATCCAGGTTTGAATAGAATTCTATGAAAATTCTTTGAAGGATCAAAATCATCATAATAAGGATCAACGTTAAAATTCAGAGCCATTTTTTTCCTTTTAGTAACCTAATACAAATTTAAATTGTTCTATACCGTCTACACTTCTTTGTACACCGGTTCTGTTTTCTATGAATGCCAAATAACCAGAAAATATAATAAAGTTTGGTGTAGTATATGACAACAAAGTTCTAGATGTTGATGAAGTATTTCCAAAAATAGGTCCGTTTGTTGTTGGTGTTCCAGTAGTATTTAGAACTCTTATTACATTTGTTGATGTATCGAAACTCAAAACCATACCTTTAAATGTGGCAGTTGCCAAGCTCGTACCTTGGTATATATACTCATCGTTTAGAAATACACCAAATCCTGGAGCAACAACAAAATCAGTTGTTGTTTTGTATAATGCGTTGTTTGCTGGGTTTGGAGTTGTACTTAGAGAAGATGGATTTACAACCAGACCCAATTGGTGAAAATCTATGTCCGTTGGAATGTAATCACCCTCACTTCCAGCAAATTGTGCTGTTAACATAACATGAGCACAACCCAATTCAGAAAGAGGATCAAACGCATGGCCGCCAACTGGTGATGATGGAGCAAAAGCCACAGCGTTAGAACCTAATGCTGATTGTATTGATACGTTTGCAAAAGTATAATCACGGCCAGAATTTGTTACCAAAATATCTACAATAGAATTACCAACAACCACTGGTGTAGCAACCGCATTTGAACCATCTCCAGTCACTGTGATTGTGATTGTGGCATTTGCTGGATCATATCCTGAACCTGGATTAGTTACATTGATAACATCTATACTACCAGCACCAGCATAAAGACCTGTTGTTGGATTTACTTCCAATGGGTTTGGAGCGATTAATGATGGTGGTACTGGCATCCATGAAGAATCCATGAACTTGACTTTATTACCAATATCAATAGTATAAATGTATTTCCATTTGTACCCATCTGCTCCTAGATACAGGTTATTTGATGTGTATGTTCCGGGTGCAAAGAAAGGTTCTTCTGTTGATGATCCACCATTGTCATTCCAAAGGCACTTGAAAACCTGGTCATAACGATTCTTAACATAAAAATTATATACATTATTTCCATTGTTATCTTTTTCAAAAATATCAACATCGTCTGTGTAGTAATCATATACGATACCAGAGGCCCAATCAACTCTTTGAATAACTGGAGAAATATCATTTGATAATATTTTTTTAACGGCAAATATATTCTTAAATAATTTTTTAACAGATTTTTGGTCTTGTGTTGGTACAGGAGGATTGTTATTGTCGTCCCAAGCATCAACTTTGGACAAGAAACAATAAGTTGTTGTTATTGGAGTGTCAAAATATGGAGCACGAATAGTCGCAGGTGAATATGTTATCTGTTCAACCGATATAACTTTAGCGCCGTAAGAGAGTATGTTTTTATTTGCCATGGTCTATTTATTAAGCGAAAACTATAGATACGAAAGTGTTTGCAAGGTCACCATCAATACTAAAGAACTTCAAGTAGGCAGAACTTGTTGCTGCAATATTAAATGTTGTTGAATTTGTTGTTGAGTTGGTTGCTACCAAACCATGAGTCACGGTGCGACCTGTACCTCCCGTATTAACCAACCACATTTCAACTACTTTACCAGTGACAAAGTTACTGTGTGAAACAGTCAAGTCTGCAACAAGATTTGCTTTAACCATTGAATCAGTTGCGTAATTAATTGTAATTGCTGTTTGATTGCCAGCAGGTATTCTTGGTGTATAGATAAAACCTTTATCTGGTTTAACTACACCAGAAAATTCTGCTGAATCACCATTCAATGTCAGAATGTTTACCAGTGTATTTGAACTGACTGGACAATTCCAGAATTGAATTTGTGTACCTGTGTTTGCGTCTGTGAAGTTTTCAGCAGCAACAAAATCAATACGGCCTACACCTAGTGTTTGAAATTTTGTTGTACCATAACCATTTCCGGACCATCTGTTTATGATATCACCGGTTTGAATAGCAGAAGGATAGTCAACATTGCCTCTTGCAGATCGACCAGCCAATAATGTGTATGCTCCCGTGCCATATGCATCAGTAACAATTCTGGTTGGAACATTTGGTTTACCTGATATGTGCAACATGTAACCATCATTGGATGGTAGTGATGTGTTTGATGTTGCTGAAATGGTTACTGCTG
>Ga0247723_1001050_pt1 | contig 16766 bp, 6 predicted proteins | sample MSEWelMarce5H_FC_FD_189079 | JGI IMG/M metagenome (GOLD analysis project Ga0247723, IMG submission 189079) | Subsurface sediment microbial communities from gas well in West Virginia, United States - MSEEL Well Study Marcellus 5H_FC | ecosystem: Environmental > Terrestrial > Deep subsurface > Rock...
GCTTTATCCAAAAAGGCTCTTTGGGCATTAATAATATAAATGGAATAGTACCACTTCAGCAGGGTGGAACTGGTTTAGATTCTTATGACCCTGGCGATTTGCTATATGTGTCAGAAAATGGTACTTTCTCCAGATTATCTACAAAAAACGCCGAGGGATGTTTCTTAAGAATCATAGGTGGCATGCCTAAGTATGTTTACTTTGAAAAGACAGGATTTGATGGTGTATTTGAATCTCCTGTAACTTTTGCCAAATCATCTACTCAAGCATCAATTACAATCCGCCCCAATGAATTAATTAGTAATCCAGTTCTTGGTTCTTTAGAATTTGATGGGAATCAATTATATATAACAAATAAAATTGACAGAAAAAAGTTTGCTTTTATTGATTCTGATATTAATGGCAATTCACAAAATGTTAATGGAGTTGTAGATTTGTCACACGGTGGCACAAATACTAATCTAGAAGCCCTCAATGAGGGACAAATGATAGTGAAGTCAAATGACTTTAAATTTGAGCCTTTGGAGCAAGGCAATGAAGGTCAAGTTCTATCTTCTAGGGGTCATGGTTTAGTTCCTGAGTGGACAGATCCAGTAGCAAGTGTTACTAGTGGTGAAGGCAGTGGAATTAAAATTAATAAAAATAATTTTAATTTTGATTTATCTTTTGATAGTTCATTGGATTATGTTTGGTTGGGCGAAAATATAATTAAAAATAAATTAATTTTAGAGCCTCAAGCAAAATTTTTCATCAAAAGAGAGGCTGCTTCTCAAGAAGCTCCAATCAATATTCAGTCATCAAAAACGCCTGCAAAACTTATTGATGGTGACATTTGGTATGATGGAAGTAATTTAAATTTATTTGCTAATGGACAAAAAATAAATTTATCAAGCTCAAGTGATGTAAACCCGCATTATTATTTGACATTGGCAGCAGGCTCTGAAGCCATTGAAGGCAGAAAAATAAGAATGAAAACGCCTATCCCTCCTTTAGTTGGGCGTGGCACAGCTATTACTGCAAAATGGAGATTGCGTAGATTAGATATCTTATTTGATGAGATCCCTTCGGATAATGTTTCAATTAATTTATGGTCAAATAATAATAAAATTTTATTATCAAATGGCATTATCCCACAAAATGTAGAAAAATTTACTTTTGAAAGCTTTGAAGAAGCATTTGTTGAAACAAATGAAATACTTCAATTAGAATGTATTAAATCTGGCGGTAGTAATTATTGGTCAGCATTTTTATTGGTCGAATTGATTTAAAAAAGAAACTGGAATTATAAATGGCATCGTTTTATATAGTACCATCTAGACAAGTTGCTGGAAGTGTTGCTGGGCAGAATGTAGTTACATCACTTAACGATCTTGTAAATGATGTAACGCTTGTCCCATCGGCTGGCGGCAATATTACCATTACACCATCTGGTCAAACATTACAGATCGGTGTTGATACAGGTGTTTTTCTTTTAAAATCTGGAGATACAGTAACTGGCAACATAAGATTTACGCCTTCTGGTAGTAATTATGGCTTAGCTATTAATGCTTCTGCTTCTAATCCCGCGTCTGGTGTTACTGGCGCTATCTATTATAATACTGTTGATAATTCTTTAAGAATATATGATGGTTCTTGGTTGCCTTTGGCAACTGGTGGTGCAATAACCCAGGGACAAGCAGATTTAAGATATTTATTGCTTGATGCTTCCAATGGCCCATTGACTGGTGACTTGAGTCTTGGTGCAACAAAATTAAGATTAGGTAATTTTAATAGTTCCCAGCCGAGTGGATCAGCTGGCCAAATTATTTATAGAACAGATTTAAATACTGTTCAGGTATATGCTGCTGGTTCTTGGCAATCTTTGGGTTTTGGAAATTTAGCTATTACAGCTGGTACAGGTCTTTCTGGTGGTACAATTACCTCTTCAGGAACTATAACAGTTGATCAAACATATCCATTTAGCTGGACAGCGATTCATAATTTCTCTCAACCAATTACCTTTTCAGCTTCTCAGTCTTTTGCAATAGAAAAATTAAGTGGCACTGGGCAAACCAATGGTGCGCTGATTTCATACAATAGCTCATCTGCGTCTTGGACTGTTTTACAGCCAGGCACTGCCAATCAGGTTTTGAAGATAGATGCTGGCACTTTAAGGCCAACATGGTCATCAGATGCATCTGGTGTAATTGGAAGTCCAACTGACGGAACTTATACAGATGGTTTTTTTGATACATGGACATCATCAACTTCTGTTGCTAATGCCGTAGATGACATCAGTGAATTGCTTGCTTTAATCGCCCCTGCTAAGCCGGGATTCTTGACTGGTCAATCTTTGTCTGTAATAACTCAGCCAACTTTATATACAGTGAAGCTATCTGGTGGCTTGGGTAATGAATGGTATTATACCGAAGCTGGAATGGGATATAGTGCTGGAGATACAATAACATCTTATTTCCTCACAGGCTCATATGCTTTATCCAGCCCAAATACATCTACTAGATTTTATGCTGGTAATACAAACCAATCAACATTTGGTGAGGTTGCTCATTTATTTTACGAATACGACTCTATGGCTGGCTCAGTTGTTTCCAGTGTTAATGCAACATATAACATAGCTGGTACAGGAACTACAGGCACTAGTGGTACTCTAACTGTAAACTCACTTGAAACATATAATAATATTTGGACTAAAGCCAATGCTTTCATAACCTATAGCCAAACTGGCGAAGGCTGGTTGGGACACACTTTAACACATACTTTGTCGGGCGAAAGTAATGTGAAATCCTATTTCAGAGATACTATATCTAATGCTTCTCCGACACCATATTTTAGTGTTGGAGCTGGAATAACTGAAAATACCCCATCATTTGTTTGGTTATCAGGTGTAAGATATTACGGATTCAATTCTACATTTGATGTATCTTTTCAAGGTGGAAATAATATTTTTGATAGATGTTATAATTCTTTGCAAGTAGCTAGAGTTTATGGCACCGGCATGGATAACTTTAATATGAATCCAGTAAGCGTACCTAATTATAATGATTACTACGACATGACTGGTGGATTTACGATATCACTTGACAAAGAGGATGAAGCAGCCTTTTATCAAGATGCTTCAGTTAATAAATTTTTAAATGTTGCGTTATTCAAAGCTCACGGATCTTCTCCTGGTGGTATAGGCACCACTGTAGCTATACTGCCTTTGGCAAGGGCGATTAATACATATAGCTCTCCATCGGACAATACATACGAAGCATTTTTTGACGAAGATATGAGAGTTTCAGTTGGTACGACTGGCAGTTTTGATCCTACGGCATCTCCTCTTGTAAATGGCAATGCGCAAGTTAGAAATGGTATACTTTGCTATCCTGTTCTTGCAGATTACACCGGGATAGGTTCAACTTATTTTTCAGGGGACCAAGCATATGAAAGATTCTTCTATAAAGAATCTGCATCAAATGGAACGCTATCAATTTCCGGTTTGTCAAACGTGGCTTCTGACATAGTTGGCGTTGGGTCGGGCGTAACCAGTGGGAAAATTAATGTTTTACTACAGCTGATTGATACTGGCATCGGCACAACATCATATGTCTATTACGATTTAGGAGAAAATGCTTCTGCTCTACCAATAGGCTCATATGGTGGAGTTGGCACTTCAAATCTCTATGGTGGCAGATTTAGCGCAAACTCAAATTCAGTTACATTTTCTTTTGGAACAAAATCAACTGAAAACAATTCCACACCAAATCTTGGTAGGTATAGACTTATAGTTATCTTCAAAGATAATACAAAATCTATCACTTCGATAGCGAGTTCATAATATGGCATGGTCAACCACAGATTATACATTTAAGAAAATACTTAATAAAAGATCTACCGATAACACTAAAAGGGTTAGCGAAGAGATTGGTGACTATACCCAAAATATCCATTTTTCTGAGATATGGTCAGAAAATATTACTTGGCCGCCCCCAGCAGCTTCTGATTCTGTAGTTGAAAAATATACAAAATTAGAACTTACCAGAGACACATCTGTTTCCAATGGGCAATGTTGGTTTGCTACTTCTGATGTAACTTATCCCTATGATGAATCTTTAAGATTGAAAAAGTGGGTTTCAGATAAGTTTGATGAAGATAATACAGCTACTTATAGCATAAGATTATTTCAGGGTGATCCTGGTTCTACAGTTAATGATGTAGAAATTTATTTCAATGATCAATCTAACTGGGTTTTTGATTATCAAACCGGCATTTTAACTTTTCAGTCTTCTACGCTTTCTACCGGAACAACAACAACCCAATCTGGTAAGGTCTTCAAGATTTCTGGTTATAGATATATTGGCACAATGGGTGTTGCAGGCGCAGGTACAATAGATGGCACTGGTACTGTTAATTATTTGCCTATATTTACTGACACAAACACCCTAGCAGACTCAATAGTTCAGCAAATAGATGGTGTACTTGCAAATGGAGACACTATCCTTCAAGTTGACGGAGTAATAACAGCTAAAGCAAAAAGCTTCGATATTCCACACCCAACAAAAACAGATTATAGACTTAGGTATGGCTGCCTTGAAGGTCCAGAAAACGGAGTGTATCATAGAGGCAAGCTAACAGGTGTAGGTTATATAAAGGTTACTTTACCAGAGTATTGGAGCAGCCTTGTAAACTCATATACTGTCCATTTAACATCATATGGCAATTATTCTGTTTATGTGGTCTCTCAATCACAGGATAGCTTCATTGTAGCAAGGTGTGGTGGCTGGTTAGATAGAAGAAAAAATATTGAATTCACTTATGAAGTTATTGGCGATAGAATTGATGCGCCGCTCATTATTGAGTATGAACTACTTAAAAATAAACCACCGGGATAATAGGTTTTAAAAGATGTCGAATGATGAATTAAATTTTGAAGAACCAATTGTTGAAGCAGCCATAGAGCAAGAAGAACAAATGGCTGCCAATCCACATACTTTACCAGACGAAAGCGTCGTAGAGTCTGAGGGTGATACAATTGTAACTGAAAAAGAAGAAGATTTTATTGTAGTTGATAACTTAAGCGTAGAAGAGGAAGTAATCTCTGAGGAAGGCGCTTGGGAAGTTGGCTCTGCTGGATCCGAATCGCTATTTGGCAGCTTGGCATCAAATGATTTTGTAATCATGGAGCAACAGGGCGTTGGTGATCCAAATGATGGTATCGGTGGAGGAGGCCCTGTAGGTACACCTCCTGGAACTTATAATAAAGATATAATTATCACGCCTGGCAGATTAAATACCAACGGAACTAATGCGGATAGATATTCTCAAATCGATATAAAATTTGCTGCGGACGATGCTTATTTAGGTGTTATCAGAAGCAGTGAAAAGAAAGCTTCTATTTATAACTTTGCAGAAGCATACACAATTTCAGCTACATCATATGACTTTCCAATTCTTGCAATTGGTGGATCCTGGAATGCAGGCGCAGGCGATTCTACATATGCGCCATCTACTACTTGGGGCGGGTCCACTGGTCTTAGTTTAATATCTATTGATAGCCAAGCTGGTAGGGGTTCTGGTCTTGCATTACGACCTGCAATTTCTCAAATTGAAGCTGCATTATATAATAACATTGGATTATATACCTCATCTAGTGCTACACAAATTGTTATAACATCTTATTCAAACTCATCAATTATCCCTGGAGCTACACCAACAGCTGTAAGAAGTTTAACAATAAATACTGGCAATATCACAATCAGTGGTAACTCAGGTGGTGGCAGAACATTAAATTTAACTTCTAACTTGACTGTTAGCAACTCTACAGTATCAGATACTTTAACAATAGGCTTATTCCAGTCTGGTAGTACAAATATTAATTTTGTAGGCGGTGGTACACCGCAATTTACTTTATCAACAGCAACTGGAACCTTTGCTGCTGGTGATATGTATTATAATTCCGGTGCTTCATATGCTGCGATGACTAGGTTGTCAATTCCTGGTACATATGGTGGCGTATTATACGCTGGGAATGGCGCTCCTGCATACACTGCTGCCGGTCCATCTGGCGCTCCGCTTATTGGGCAAGGAAACAACTCTGCGCCTGTATTTGGTTCAGTATCTTTATCTGGTACTGGTGTTACTGGAGTGTTACCAGTTATTAATGGTGGCACTGGTGCTTCAACCCTGACCTCTAACGGTGTAGTTTATGGCAATGGCGTATCACCTGTTGCTGTAACTGCTGCATCTGGAGCAGTTGGTGCTATCCTAACAACAGATACCTCTGGTGGCGTACCTTCGTTTAAGAATACTTTACTTGGCGCATATATAATAGGTAACTCATTAAATGCTACATCAACCACAGCCGCTGCTGTCGTTATTCAGGGTGGGCTTGGAGTTACAGGCAATGCATGGGTAGCTGGCACATTGCAAGTAGCGTCTAATGCTAATATTACTGGCGGGCTTGGAGTAACTGGAGCAACGACCTTTGGATCTACAGTCGGAATTACTGGCGTTGCTACTGTTTCAACGGTTAATGCTTCTGGTAATGTTAACGTAACTGGTGGACTTGGAGTGACTGGTGCTACAACACTTGGCTCTACTCTTGGAGTAACCGGTGCTGCAACTTTAAGCTCTACTTTAGCTGTTACTGGTGCAGCAAATTTAGCAAATAACTTGAATGTGACTGGCGGCTTAGGTGTTACTGGAGCTGCTACATTTGGTTCAACGACTTTGCATTCTGGCACAGCAACATTCTCTTCTACAAGTACTTTCTCAGGTGTAGCTACTCATAATGCCGCTCTTCTTGTTACCACAGGTGGTATTGGAGTTACTGGAGCATCTACCTTCGGGTCTGCACTAACTGTTAATGGCGCAACAACTCTTGCTTCCACGCTTGCAGTTACTGGGTTTGCAGGATTTGCATCTACAGTTCAAATCACTGGTGGGCTTGGGGTAACTGGTGCAGCAACATTTGCTTCAACCCTTAATGTTACTGGTGCAACTACTTTATCTTCCACATTGGCAGTCACTGGCGCTTCAATATTCAACTCATCATTGAGTGTTAATGGCGGCCTTGGAGTTACTGGCGCAGTAACCTTTGCTTCTACACTCGCTGTTACTGGTGCTGCTAATCTTGGAGCCAACCTGAATGTAACTGGTGGTCTTGGTGTAACCGGTGCTGCAACCTTTGGCTCTACGTCATTATTCTCTGGAATAGCTGTACATAATGCTGCTGTACAGATTACAACTGGTGGCTTGGGTGTAACTGGAGCAGTAACATTCTCATCTACTCTTGGAGTCATTGGAGCAGTAACATTATCTTCAACACTAGCTGTAACCGGTGTAGCAACATTATCTTCTAATGTTAATATTACTGGTGGTGGTCTTGGAGTAACTGGTGGAGTAACATTCAGTTCTACTCTATCAGTTGCTGGCGTTTCCACTATGTCTACAATTAACTCCAGTGGAAATATAAACGTAAATGGTGGCCTTGGAGTTACTGGAGCAGTAACTTTAGCCTCTACACTTGGTGTAGCCGGAGCTGTTACATTAGCTTCTAATATGCTTGTTCAAGGCAACGCAAATGTTGCTGGAGGCTTGGGAGTAACCGGAGCCGCTACATTCGCATCTACCGTTGGTATTGCTGGTGTTACCACTATATCAAACGCCACCAACTCTACATCTACAACCACTGGTGCGCTTGTGGTCACAGGTGGTGTGGGTATTGGAATGTCAGTATTTATCGGTGGCGGCCTGGATATGGGCAGTACAAGAATTTCCAATCTTGCTGACCCAATTAATGCTACTGACGGCGCCAACAAGAGATACATAGATAACATAGCTTCTGGAATTCACTATCACCAAGGAGTAGAAGCAGCGACTAATGTTGGCTTGGGTGCATCATATTTCAATGGTAGTGCTGGTGTCGGCGCGACACTTATGAATGCTGGTCCATATGTAGCATTCCCAACTTCATCTTTTGATTTTGCACCTGCATTAGCTATTGGAGACAGAGTTCTTGTTAAGAACCAAGGCATCAGTGGAATAGGCCAAACCCTTCAGAACGGCGTATACACGATTTTCTCATTTGGTTCATCTGCAGCACCTTGGGTTTTAATAAGAGCTACAGACTACAACAATAGTACACCAGGCCAGGTTGCACCAGGTGACACTCTTTGGGTTGGTACTGGTCAAACATTTGGTGGTTCTTCCTGGGTTCAGACAACATACGGTACTGGTATAAATGGTGCTATTACAATTGGCACAGATAGTATTACTTATACTCAGTCATCAAGTACTATTGCTTTAACTGCTGATGGTACTACAATTACAATAATCAGTAATGTAATATCAATTGCTGCTACATATCCAGGCCAAACATCGATTGTTACAGTCGGTGGTATAACAACTGGTAGATGGAACGCTGCGGCTATTGGCGCAACTTATGGAGGAACAGGAAGAGCAACATTAACTGCTAATGCTTTATTGGCTGGTAATGGAACAGATCCTGTCCAGTTGGTTTCATCTTCGGTTACTGGCGGTATTCTCTCTGCTAACTCATCTGCATTACCATCTTATACCACTACATTAGCTGGTCAATATACATTTGGTAACTCACTTAACGCAACATCGTCAACATCAGCTGCGGTTGTAATTTCTGGTGGACTTGGAGTAACAGGAAACATATTTGGTGGAGGAACTCTTAGTGTAGCTGGTGCTGCAACTTTAAGCTCCACATTATCTGTCACTGGCGCTGCAGCATTTGCATCGAATGTAAATATAGCGGCTGGTGGACTTGGAGTTACTGGAGCAGTAACATTAAGCTCTACATTAAGTGTAGCTGGTGTTGCAAGCGTTTCGACAGTCAATGCTTCTGGCAACTTAAATGTTACTGGCGGACTTGGAGTTACAGGCGCAACCACATTAGGATCAACCCTGGGTGTCGCTGGGGCCGCAACTTTAAGTTCAACTTTAGCTGTAACTGGTGCTGCCAATCTTGCATCTAACTTGAATGTGACTGGTGGCCTTGGAGTAACTGGAGCTGCTACATTCGGGTCTACATCCACATTTGCTGGAATAGCTGTTCACAATGCTGCTGTTCAAATTACTTCTGGCGGTCTTGGAGTAACTGGTGCTGCAACATTCTCATCAACTGTGAATGTAAACGGCGCAACAACATTGAGTTCGACACTTGCAGTTACAGGCGCTGCTGGATTTGCTTCTAACGTAAATATAGCAGGAGGCGGCTTGGGTGTAACTGGTGCAGTTACATTCTCTTCAACACTCGGAGTCACAGGGGCTGCTACATTCTCCTCGACAACTACCCATACTGGCGCTGCCCTATTCTCTTCTAATGTGAATATAGCAGGAGGTGGGCTTGGAGTTACTGGTGCTGTTACATTAAGTTCTACTTTAGGAGTTACCGGAGCTGTTACATTAAGTTCAACTTTGAATGTTACAGGGGCTACAGTTCTTTCATCTACCTTGAATGTAATCGGTGGTGTTGGAATTAGTGGAGCTACAACTCTAGGATCGACACTCGCTGTTGCAGGCTTCGCAGCATTCGCATCCACTGTTCAAATAACTGGCGGTTTAGGTGTCACGGGGGCAGCAACATTTGCTTCAACTGTTAATGTTACTGGAGCAACCACTTTATCTTCTACATTGGCTGTTACTGGAGTCTCAATCTTTAATTCCTCATTGAGTGTCAATGGTGGACTTGGAGTTACTGGTGCTACAACACTAGCATCTACATTGTCTGTAGCTGGAGCAACCAACTTAGCATCTAACTTGAATGTTACTGGTGGACTCGGAGTTACAGGCGCAACCACATTAGGTTCAACACTTGGAGTTACTGGTGCAGCTACATTCTCATCTACAATCTCTGTAACTGGTGCCGCTTCATTCTCCTCTAACGTAAACATTGCAGGTGGTGGACTTGGAGTCACAGGGGCTGCTACATTCTCATCATCTGTAACTATAAATGGTGGTTTGACGCTCAATTCTACATTGTCACTGGGTGGAACATTTGCTGTAAATAACAATACACAATCTACCTCTTCAACAACAGGCGCCCTCACAGTACTTGGTGGTATTGGAGTAAGCGGCAACTTAAATGTAGGTTCTGGAGTAGGAATCTCTAGCGCAGTTAATTCAACTTCAACCACGACAGGTGCCTTGGTTGTGGCTGGTGGTGTTGGAATTGGTGGATCGGCATTTATTAGAGAAGTTGATGTAACAGGCAACGTAAATGCAACCTCATCTTCCACTGGATCACTTGTTGTTGCTGGTGGTATTGGAGCATCTGGTAATATATATGCTGGTGGTGCTCTTGCAGGATCTAATGCCAATATCACAGGTGGCCTCGGAGTTACAGGTGCAACTACACTAGCTTCAACGCTGGCAGTTGCTGGCGCTGCGACATTTAGTACAACAATTGGCGTGACTCAAGCAGCTACGTTCTCCTCTACAATAGGAGTTACTGGCGCAGCTGGCTTCGCATCTAATGTAAATATAGCAGGCGGCGGTCTTGGAGTTACGGGCGCAGTCACACTTTCAACAACATTGAATGTAGGTGGAGCGACAACATTAAGTTCTACTCTCGCAGTAACTGGCGCCGCAAACTTGTCAAGTAACTTGAATGTAACAGGTGGCTTGGGAGTTACCGGTGCAACAACGCTTGGATCCACAGTCGGAATTACTGGAGCGGCTACATTAAGTTCAACACTCAGCGTATCTGGAGTTCAAACCAACTCAGCTGCATTGTTAGTAACGACAGGTGGTATTGGAGTAACTGGTGCATCAACATTCAGTACATCACTGACCGTAGTTGGAGCGACAACTCTAAGTTCTACTCTTGCGGTTACAGGCGCTGCAAACTTATCAAGCAACTTGAATGTAACAGGTGGTTTAGGAGTTACCGGCGCTGCAACCTTTGGATCCACAGTATCTATTGCAGGAGCGTTCACACTAGCCAATAATACCAACTCTACTTCATCTACAACGGGTGCATTGATTGTAACTGGCGGCGTGGGTGTATCTGGTAATGTGAGATTAGGGTCAGGTTTAGGAGTAACTGGAGCAACGATCCTTGGTTCCACTCTTACTGTTGCTGGAGTAACAACTCACAGTTCACAATCTTATTTTGCAGACCATACCAATATCGCTGCAGGTGGTTTGGGTGTAACTGGAAACACTACACTCAGCGGGACATTATCTGTAAGTGGTGTAACACAAATTGCCAATAATGTAAATATTACTACTGGTGGTTTGGGAGTAACTGGTGGATTTACTGCAAGTGGTGCGGCAGTCCTAGGTTCAACATTAACAGTAGCCGCCGCCGCCAATTTAGCAAGTAACTTAAATGTTACAGGCGGACTTGGAGTTACAGGTGCAACTACCTTAGGATCAACTGTAAATATCACAGGCGCAACCGCGATGGCTTCAAATCTCAACGTAACTGGTGGTTTAGGAGTTACAGGCCAAGCAACATTCAATGCTACCACTGATTCCACAAGTACAACCACTGGTGCGTTGACAGTAAGAGGTGGTGTAGGTATTGGAGGATCAGTGTGGATTGGTGGAAAGACCAACTTCACTGCATCTACTGCGGCTTATGCAAGTCTTAGAATTGCACCTGGTACCTACAGCGGTACGGGAGCAACCTCAGGAGACCTTTGGTGGGATGGTTCTGGTCTTTACTTCCGTGATGCAGTAGGCAATAACAATAACCTCTTAAGCCTTTCTGGAACAGTTACATCTAGTGGCGGAATCGTTGCAAGAATTCCAGTTTATTCAACAACCACAGGCTTGACTTCGAGTGCTCTTTATCAATCAGGTTCAGGGTCTGGAACATCTGCACCAGCTACATTCGCAGTTGATGCTGGTACCGGCGTAGACTATTTCAAGATCTCAAATATGAATGCTTCATCTGGCACACAGAGAGGTCAAGTTTCTATTGGATCTTCACAGAATGGTGCAACATATTCAACACTCGACACGACAAGTGCAGCATTGCTTATCACCACCAACGGTGGACAGAGAACAGCAAACGTAGCTGTATTCGCAGTCGCGCCTGCAACAGGAACAACGCCGGTTGCAATGATCGACGGACTTGGAAACCTCAGAGCGAACACCAAGAGCTTTGATATTCCTCACCCAACTAAGGAAGGCTATCGCCTCGTATACGGTGTACTTGAAGGCCCTGAACATGGTGTTTACCACAGAGGCAGTGGAGTAGGTGTAGAAAGTGTGAGAATAGAGTTACCAGAATACTGGTCAGCACTTGCATACCAAGATTACACAGTAATCGTAACACCTACATGCCCATGTGGAGTATATGTCTCAGCTAAGGATGAAACTGGATTTACAGTATCAAGATTTGGTGTAGTTGATGCAAATGAATTCTCATTCGACTTCTTTGTAGTAGGTAGCAGACAAGACGCTCCTCTTAACATCGAACAAATCTAATAATTAACAATTGAACTCAGGGCCGAGTTTCCACAAAGGACTCGGCCCTATTTTTTTGTAAAATTTTAAATAACTGTAAAGGAAAAAACAAATGAATATTTACAAGGTCAAAAGAGAAATTAATCCGTCTGTAAAGTGGTTAAGGGTAGAAGTAGGAAATATAGATATCGAAAATGGTTTATCTATGGTAATATATTTTTTAGATGATGCTAAAAACACAGTAGAAAAAAATGTATGTGTTCTCACTGGCGATGCGTATCTTAATCTTGGCAAAGGCCATAACTTAAAAATTTCTATTTTGCTAAATATTTGTCAAGCAACTGGCTGCAAATTAATTCAGGATTAAGAGGTAACACAAAATGCCAAAAGATGTTATTATTGACCCATCCAATGGGCATATTTATTGGAATGATCCACAATCAACTACCCAAACAATTTCTATATCTGGTGATACTGCTGATGCTATCAACGTGTATGGATATACGGTCGGCTATGTATTAGGAAGTTCTGTAGGTTCTAGTACACTTCTTGCTACCTTTAATGACGCTGCCACTTCTACACTTGTCCCAGGAACGAATGGCTATGACTTAGGTTCTGCGACAAAAAGGTGGGAATTTTTTGGAACAGCAGGAAATTTTTCTGGTGCGATTGGTTGCTCTTCAACAGCAACAATAGATACATCTGTTTCAACCCCTATTTATACCTCATCTGCATCTATGGTTATTAAGCCAGGTGCTAATTCCACAACTGCAATGCAATATCAAACATCGTCTGGTGTTGCTGTTATGACAATTGACACAACTAATAGCAGAATTGGCATTGGAACAACTTCACCATCTTATGATTTAGAGGTAAATGGCGAGATTTCAGCCACTAATAAATCATTTGTTATCAATCACCCTACAAAGCCAGGAATGAAGCTCAGATACGGCTCTTTAGAGGGACCAGAAAATGGAGTTTATGTAAGAGGCAAGTTGGTAGATGAAAATATAATTAATTTACCTGATTATTGGACTGGCTTGGTTGATGATTCTACAATTACTGTAAATCTTACTCCAATTGGTAAGCAATGTAATTTATTTGTAGATAAAATTGAAAAAAATAAAATTTATATTAAATGCGGGATATTTCAAAAAATAAATTGTTTTTACACAGTTTTTGCTGAAAGGAAGGATATCCCTAGCTTGAAAGTTGAGTTCTAATGGGTCTTTACTATCAGCCTAATATCGTTATGGAGGGCTTGGCATTTGCGATTGATGCAATTAATCGCAAGAGTTATTCTGGCACTGGCATTAGCTGGTATGATATCTCTGGCTTTGGTATAACTGCAACCCTGAATAATGGAGCATCCTATACAAATACGAATGGTGGTGTCATAGCTTTTGATGGTACTAATGATTATGTTAACACGGGATACACAAATTTAGCCCAAGGCAGTTCAACTTCATTTACATGGAATAGTTGGATTTGGAACCAATCTTCTTCAACTAATGTAATCATTGGTAATAGGGCTGGCTTACCTAATTTTACTAAATTAACTCCATCTGCTTTTGAATACTATGGGGGAACTAATGTAAGCTATACTATGCCGCGATATTCATGGAAAAATATTTGTATTGTTAAAAATGCATCAAATTTTTTATATTATGTTGATGGTACTCAGGTTGCAAGTTCTTCATCCGATGTTTCTAAGAGTGCCACCCCAGTATATCTTGGTGGCGATCCAAATACTGGAGAATATTTTAATGGTTATGTAGCTAACCTTTTTGTATATAATCGCCCACTTTCTAGTGCTGAAATAGTTCAAAATTACAATGCGCACAAAGCTAGGTTTATATACATGTCAGAAATAGTTTCAAATGGCATAACTTTAAATTTTGATTTTGGATCTGGCGCTAGTTATCCAACAACTGGAACTTATGTTAGTGATGTGAGTGGAAATAGTAATTTTGGTACTTTAGTTAATGGCCCAGTATTAGCAGGGACAGGCAACTCAGCATCATTGAGTTTTGATGGCGTGAATGATAATATAACTGTTGCACATAGTTCTGGTACAGCCCCAGGAAACAGTTTGACATTTGGTGTTATGTTTAAATCATCAAGTGTTTCTGGCATAATAATGGTCATGGGCAAACAAGCTGGTGCTTCTGGTGCTGTTTCTTATGGTGTTGTTATTCAAAACAACAAATTACACAGTAGAATTAGTAATGGAACTACAGAATATAATGCTTCTATGCCATTTACAAATACAAGTACATTTAACTATGCTGTTGGCACATATGATGGTTCTACTTTAAAATTATATCATAATGGATTATTAGTTGACTCTACGTCTGTATCAATATCTATTACATATAGTGCAACTTATCCATTATATATAGGTTCTTATGGTGGGACAGATTTCCCAATGCAGGGCTTAATTAATTCTGTTCAATTATACAATAGGGTTCTTGTTGCTAATGAAATAAAGCAAAACTTTGATGTATTTAAAACTAGATTTGGTTTATCTGGTTCTGGTACAACTAGCGGAGTGGAGGTACCAATGTAATGGCAGGAGCAGGACCGAGAATAGAAATTGATGGATTGGTATTTTATTTAGATTTTGCAAGCACCAGAGCATTTTCTGGGATAGGTGCAACTGCAAATAGTTTGATATCTAATGCTAAAGCTTCATTGAAATATGGTATTGCTTACGAAGGCCAATATGGTGGAAATATTAATTTTGATGATGACAACGACTTTATGTTTATCAGTAATTCAACAGATTTACAAATAAGTGCTGGGACTGTTTATTGTTGGGTTAAAACTACTATTACTGAGCCATTTTTTAAAAGTTTAATTACTAAAAATAATGCATACGGTTTATATATAAGGAACGGTATTCCTTTTTGTCTAGATTGGTCTACTCAGGTTGAATATTCTTCGGGCGTTAATATAGCTGATGGAGCTTGGCATTATATCGCACTTACGTTTAGTTCTGGAACTGATAGTGGTTCTAATCTATATATAGATGGTGTTTTAAAAGTTACATTTACATCCACTGTAAAGAATCAATTATCTGATATTTATATTGGTAGCAATAGTTTTTATGCTGGTGCTGTTAAAAAGGGTCTTATTTTAAATTTAGACGCTAATAATGCTAGGTCTTATCCTGGAACTGGTACAACTTGGTATGATTTATCTGGCAGTGATAGACATGCTACCCTTTATAATTCACCTGCTTTTGACAGTTCAGCGGGTGGAGCTTTGTCTTTTAATGGCACTAATCAATATGCTGAAATATCAAATTGGGGCATTTTAACAGGCGCTAAAGAATATACAATTATTACCACAGTAAAACATAATAGTAATTCTGATCAAGCATTTATGTCTTTTGGCACAGGCAGCTCATCTACAGCAAATCAGGTTGGTTTATCTTCAAGTTCTGTCGGTGCTTTACATTCATTAAATAATTTAACATTTGAAGTAAATAATTATATTGGTAGCACCTGGAATACATTTGCTTTTGCTTACACAGGATCATTAATTAAATTTTATTTTAATGGGATTCCGGTCAAAAGAAAAACAACAACTTTGAATGTAGGATCAAGTAATCTTCGTATAGCAAGATCAATTATTGATGGTAATGTATATTCAAAATCTGATATAGCCAATTTGCAAATCTATAATAGAGCTCTTTCAGATGCTGAAGTCTCACAAAATTATAATGTATTTAAAAATATTTATACTAATATATTACCTGCAAGAACCATGGGTACTATTTCGGATCCAGCTCCAAGCGGATTCGCTTTAAAATCAAATTATCCAGATTTACCTTCAGGTCTTTACTACATAAAAAACTCTGGCATGCCAAACGCTTTACAAATGTATGTTGATATGACCAATGACGATGGTGGTTTTGATTATTATCCTATTATTAATGGAACGAGTGTGAGTTACATAACTGAGGTTCATGGTGGTACTCATCTTGGCCTTGATTTAGTGTACCCAAGATCCCAAGGTCATTGGAAATCAATGTATGAATATGTCGTGAATGTTCTTGGTTCTACCACTAGCACTTATTTGAAAACTACAGGTGCTATCCATAGAAGTGGGGGCTTTGGGGGATATTCAACATATATTATGAGAGATCCAAACTCATATGAAACTGGCGCACCAAACTGGAAAGTGCCAGACTTGGGTAGGTGGTGGCTAAGAGATGAGCGATATGGAGAGCCAAGCGGAGACTACAACCTCAATGGCTTCATGGGTTTGTACACAATTTTGGCGAATGGTTATATTACAGCTTACAATGATGGTGGTACTCAGCCTACAGG
>Ga0247723_1001051_pt1 | contig 16762 bp, 11 predicted proteins | sample MSEWelMarce5H_FC_FD_189079 | JGI IMG/M metagenome (GOLD analysis project Ga0247723, IMG submission 189079) | Subsurface sediment microbial communities from gas well in West Virginia, United States - MSEEL Well Study Marcellus 5H_FC | ecosystem: Environmental > Terrestrial > Deep subsurface >...
CCTTTAGCCGCTCGTGCCCTTTCTATGTATGGCCCCCGTATCCTTCCAAAACTTGGTATGGAAGCCGGAAAGCGAGGAATAGGTGCTTTACGTAGACATCCTTACCTGACAGGAACAACTGCCGCCAGTATTCCTCTTGGGTTTATGTTTGGGGGTGGGGATGAGGAAGGGGCATTTACCCCAGAAGAACTACAGCGGCAATATGAAGTCCAAGATATTCAAGAAGGTCGGGAAACTAGAGCGGTTCCGGGTGCGGCTCCTAAAGGCGCAGGCGGTGCGGGTGCTACTGGCAGAGGTGGGGTTGCTAGTCTCTTTGATACCGATGAACAAGCGATTTTACGTAAACGTAGAGAGTTAGAAAGGGCTGAAGGTTTAGGTGAGTTTGGTGCAAAAGTTGAAGAATCACAGAAAAAACGCCGTGGTGATATTGAAGCCATGTATGCCAAAGCCGGTGAGTCTGAGCCTTTCTTAAAAGCGGCTAAGGCCGTGGGTGGAAAACGCAAGAGTGGATTAGAAGCCCTAGCGGCTGCGGTGGGTGCTGGTGGTGAGTCTATGGCTGAACTGCGCCGTGAAAAGGCTGGGGCTATGGACAAGTTGGCTCAAGGTGAAGAAACCCTTGCTCTGGCTAGAGAACAGTATCAGCGCGGCAATATAGCCGAGGCTATGAAGATGGCTCAAGTGGGTAAAGAAAAGACGCTTTCGGCACAACTCAAGATGCGTGAGTTAGGCATTATGGAGGATTATCGTAGAGGTCAACTTTCTGCCATGATGAATAAAGGACAGGCTGGTATGAAAGGCACTGACTTTGAAAAAATGGAAGGCATACTAGAGTCTAAGAATCAAAGACTTCAAACGCTAATGAAAGATCCAAAAAAGAATAAGAACGATATTACTGCACTACAACAGGAGATATTAGGCTATCAAACTATGATTCGGGCAGGGATGATGCGGAATCTAGCCAGTGGTGTTTCAATCACTGACCAACCGGATTAAACATGCCCCGTGTCGTTAATCATCCTCTTCTAAAAGAGCCGATGGTGTTCCCTACTGGGACACCAGACATGGAGATTTACAACGCTCTTTATCAAAAGGTCTTTGCAGTCCCTGAGATGGGGGCGCCGCCAAAAGAAGAGGCAGGATTTACTGGTAGTTTTAAAGAGGGTCTTGGTACGCTAGGTGGTTTACCTGAAGCGGTTGGATACCTTGGCAGACCCACAGCAGAAACTCGTAGGGCTGCGGCAGAGGCTGGTGAATCCGAATATGAATACAAACGCCTTGCAGACATAGGTGGTTTAGGTGATCTTGGACGATACGCCAAAGAGTTAGCGGGTGGCTCCCTAGGCTTTATGGGCGCTCCGTTGGCTGCGTCTGCTACTGCCGCTCGGGTTATGCCGGGGCCAGCGGTAGTTAAAGGTGCTGCCGGTATTGGTGCGTTCTTAACAACAGCGGCTTCTCAATACCTAACTAATACTGCTACCCGTCAGGCCGCAGAGCAAGAAAAATCCATTAAAGAAGGCAAAGCACCTGAGTTGCCTGATGCTACAAAAGTGGCACTAACTTCTCTTGGTCAGGCAGGTCTGGACGTTGCGGGTTTCCGGTTGTTCCGTCCTCTTGGTGAAATGGTTGGGTTGGCTGGTAAAAAGACGGCTAGAGAAGAAGCGGAAGAAGTTGCCAAAGCCTTTGCTAAAGATCCTATTGAAGGCGCTAAAAGAGTGTTGGGCGGTGAGCAAGGTGTTAAGAAAGCAATCGCTCTTGGTGCTGGGATTGAAGGTGCTCAAGAGGTAGCGCAACAAGCCCTTGAACGATTTGGTGCGGGTCTTGACTTAGGCAGTGATGAGGCCATTTCTGAATACATTGAGTCTGCGGTTGGTGGTGGTCTCCTAGGTGGCCCATTGGGTGGAGTGTCTGCCTATGCTGGAAATGCACGGCGTGGCATCTATGACAAAGATTTTCTCCAGCAAACTGCCGATGCCGTACAGGGTAAGAAAATCAATCTAGGTCAAGAGTGGGATAACTATAGTAAACAGATTTACATAGACGCACCTACGTTTAACTTAACTGATGAGCAAGGGAACTTTGTACCGTACACGCCTGACTTATTAGAACGGATGGGCATTGATCCCACCGCCAAGGCAATTAATGTAGGTGGCAGGGGTCAAAATCGTGTATCCATCAATATGGAGGACGTTTTTAAAGCCGATACTGGGAACGTAGAAATTGGTAAAGCCCTTCTCAGTATGTTTCGTATAGAAAAAGTTCGGCTTGGCAAAGAGATTGAAAAAGATGCCAAACAGATGGAGGCAGACGAGTTAGCCCAGAAAGTAAAAGAATACGAGAATACAGTGGCTGGGCTTAAGACCTTTGAAGCCTTCTTTGACCCGGGTAAGTCTATCAACTCGCCTACCAATTTTGTAGTGCAACCCTCCCCAACTGACCCGAAGAAGTTTGTGGTGTTTAACCCTGTAACGGGTAAAAACGCAGTTGACCGTAACTTTTCTAGTGCTGAGAACGCTCAGAAGTATATTGACAGTCAAGTTGCCAAGCCGGTTTCTCCCGACACTTTGACCCCCGGTGATTTAGAAATTCAGCCTGATCCGGTTAAGGCCGGGGTGTTTACTGTCTTTAATAAAAAGACTAACAAGTACGATACTAAGAAAGAGTTTAAGAACGAAGCAGAAGCACAAGAGTACATTAATACCAAACTTGGTATTCCTGTTAAACCCACTGCTCCAACTGCGCCTACAGAAACACCGGGAGATATTGCCGCTCGTCAGGCTAAAGAGGCTAGGGATCAACTCTACAAAGACCTTGCCGGGCGCTATCCACAGAATCCAGATGCTGTAAAAGAAATTACACAGATGGCAGAAGATCTGGAGGTTACGATGTCTCCAGCCGAAGCCTTGGCTCAAGCAGAAACAACTTACTTACAAGACCAAGAGGCTACGACAGAGGCTACGCCTAAAACTACTGCTCCCCAAAAAGAACCCCCTACTCAGCCGGGGTTTGTGCGTGTTTATCACAGCGGAGAAAAAGGAGATGGAGAGTATGGTAGATTTGTAAGTACAAATCGTGAATATGCTTCTAACTATAGAAAAGATTTACCATTTTTTTATACGGACATTTCCGCTACAGATCCTAGAGTTAATAATCCTGATTATGCTGATCAAGGCGTAGCCCAAGGATTTACGTTTAATTTTGAATTGACTCCTGAAGAAGCAATTAATCTTAAAGAAATTTCTCGTGAAGAAACTGTAGCGCCTAGCACTACACCGGCCCCTCCGCCTAAAGCGCCTCGCACTCGCAAAAAGCCTACAGGTCAGCCATATGAAAAATACGTAACGCAGATGCGGGAGATGCTGGCTGGGGTAGACCCAGAAAGTGGGTTGGCTGAAGATCTGAATGAGTTTGTTAATCTGGCCGAAGAGTCCAAAGATACAACCATAGCAAAAGAACTTTCACAGTTAGCCCAGACTTATGCTCAGGCCACTAGGGATTCGGTCAATCCTAAGTTGTCGCAAACTGAACAAGATAATGCGACTCAGAGGGCTACTAATATATTTAGTATGCTTGATGAACTACGAGATCGGGCCATGCCTAAAAATGCCGCTGAGATGAAGGCGGCTAAAGATGCAACAGGAAATGCTGAAACCGCCAACAAAGTAGCGGCTAAAGTTACGAAGGACATTTGTGGCTAAGATACCTAAATCCTACTGTAAGTTAAGCGCTAACACGCCCACTTCATCCCGTCCTCGTCAAGCGTTGGGAGAGATGCTTGGAGGCCCAATTCAAACTATCTTGGATATGTCCTCGGATAGTTACAACAAAATTAAGAACGAATATCTCAATGCCCTAAAATTTACATGGCACCTTGTTGAGCGCTTAGATAAGTTAGGCTTACCTCAAGCCGCAAGAATTAATGAGATGTTAAAACGCCAACGGGCTTATCGAGAAAAGATGATGCGATATGCCGAGACCGTAATCGGCCCGATGGTGCGTATGAACGCCGTAAGTAAAGAAGCCGCCGCTAAACTAGATGAGATTGGCTCGATTGCCACTATTGCCGAGGTCAATCCGTTTAACTCTAAAAGTCGTTACGCCGCTGATAACACAGACTTAACCGAAGATATTCGGAAACTTAACCTCGATAAGGTTGAGATTGACAACGTAAAGATGTCTAAGACCGATGCTTGGGAGTTACTTAACAAAGAACTTGCTCAAGCCGATGCTATATTTGAGAGGGATTGGAAGGCTAAGAATAAGAATAAACCTGTCCCAACAGAGATTTTGCCATCTTCAAACCTAAAGAATCTCTTTGATTCCTATCAATACTTCCGCAGACAATTGTTGCGGGGCATCATACAAGCACGTAAAGATCGTGAAGGTGAAGGTCATCTCAAAGATTCTCAAGTATCGCCTAAGTTATTTGAGGAAATTGAGCGCACCAAAAACGAGTTTGCAAGAGCAAATAACGATGCGTACTTAAAGTTAATGCGCTCTGGTAAGTACGTGGTCAATACCTATGATGTTATAGGGACAGATGAAGAGACCGGAGAATCCGAATTAGCGGTGGGTGAGTCTAAGTTTTTTGAAAGTCGTACAGAGGCTAGACGGTATGCAGATCAGCAAAGACGCTTAGTGGGCAACGACTTTGTAAAAGCCTTTAAAAAGTCCAATATCGAGGAACTTATGTATACCCCCGGAGGTCGCGCTCCGGTTAATGCGTTCTTTAACAAAATCAAGCCAGCGATTGAAAGTATTCAGCCTGTGTCAAAAGATCCGACCAGCAAGGAATACAAGCAAGAAATGGAGATGATTAAGAACTTACAGGAAAAGGTGCAACAAGCGTCTCTCCTGCTGTTTCCAGAAAACTCAATTCGTCGTGACTTAGTAGCCAAACGTAAGGGTACTGAAGGCTTTATTCGTGACTCGCTTAAGGTCTATACCTCAATGGCAGATCGTTACGCCAATCAGATTTCGCAATTGCAGTATAGCGGTGCAATCAGCCGTGAATTGACAGACTTGCAAACCGAAGTAGAAGGTAAGGGTAGTAAGAAGTTTGCCAGTATTGATGAGCAAGACGAAGCCGTTGATCTAGCCAATGAGTTAGTTCAGCGGGTAATGAAGGTTGAGTCTGCTCCAACTTTTGGGGACAGATTTGCTAACGAGGTCAATCAATTAGGGTTCCTTTGGTATCTAGGTTTAAACCCAGCCTCGGCTTTGGTTAACTTGTTACAGGTTCCGGGGGTAGCACTTCCTTGGTTAAGCGCTCGGTTTGAGGGTCAGGTAAGCAACCTAACTGAACTTACCCGTGCTTATAAAACTCTTACCGGGATGCGTAGCGGTTATCTGACTCAAGGGACTATCAGTGAGCGAATTGACGAACTTGTTACGTTAGATCAGGGGCAACTTAATCAGATCTTTGGGCCAGAGGCCGTTAAGAAAGGCGCAGCGCTGACGGTAGATGAGGTGCAGATGCTCAAAGAGTTAGACGATGTAGGTGCGTTGCGCTCTGGCATGCAGATTTATGACATCAACAGTATCGCTAATATCGGCGGTGCATATCCCGGTTCGGCTGGGCACGGTTGGTTTTTATTCCAAAAATTTTCGGGGGTAGCGTTCCAGAAGGCTGAATTAATTAACCGTGAGGTCACAGCACTGGCGGCTTATCGATTAGCCCGTAAGAAAGCAATGATTGGGCAGACTAAGCCAATGACCAACGAGGAAGCCGTTAAGTTTGCCGAGCAAGCCGTAGAGAAGTCTCAAGGTGCTTACGCAGCCGACCAAGCGCCACGCCCGTTTATGAACCCTGCCGTGCGGGTTATCTTCATGTTTAAGAAGTTTCCAGCCCACATGGCGACTATTTACATCAAGATGTTCCAAGAGATGTTTGGGAAATTAGATCCTAATCTGACCCCCGAGCAGGCCAAGAATGTTCGGCGTGTTGCAAGACGGCAGTTCACCTTGATGATGATGTCTTCTGCAATGATGTCAGGGATTGTGGGTATGCCGTTTTACTACGTCATTCGTGACGTAATGAATACCTTGTTTGGGGATGAGGACGATCCGTATAGTTTTGACTTAGAGTTGCGCCAAGCCTTGATTGATAACTTTGGGGATTTTGTTGGGAACTCGATGTACCGTGGCTGGCTAGGTGTAGCCGGTGCGGATATTGGTTCTCGGGTGTCCTATGAATCATCGTTCCTCCTTGGCGGCACGGAAAAACTGCCATTTATTGGTGGTGTGCTGGGACTACGAGATATTAAGTCTGGAAAAACTACTCAAGAGACAGTCAGAAACGCTATGGTCGAGTCTTTGGGCGCGGGTGCAGGTATTGTGGATGGGGTGTTCAGGGGCTACGACCTAATTAAGCAAGGGAAAATAGACCGGGGTATCGAAGCAATGACCCCCGCTTTTCTGCGTAACCCACTAAAAGCCTACCGATATGCGAATGAGGGGGTGTTGACCGCCCGTGGCGATCCGATTATTGAGGACATTACGGCTACGGAAATTATGCTTCAAGCACTTGGATTAACCCCCCAGCGCCTTTCCAGCCAATACAAGATTAATAATCAGATTAAGGACATCGAACAGCAGATCCTAGAGCGGCGCATGAGTTTGATGGATCAGTACGCCCGTGCTTTGCGGGATAAGGACTACAACACTTTAGCGGATGTACAAGAGCAGATTGGTGATTTCAATCAAGTCAACCCCTATAAAGGTGTCGCCATTACGCCAGACTCTATCCGTCGTTCTATAGCCAAACGGGAATCTATCTCTGAGGAGACCAAGAAGGGCATCTTTATTGCCAAAGGTCTGCGCCCCAAACTGCGGGAAGAGATGGAGATAGAAGACACCCTAAAACTTGGTTCGTTTAGTTTAGACCCTGACGAAGAGTAAAAAAAGCCCCGGCAAGGAGACTAGCCGGGGCAAAAGCCCGGAGGAGTACGGGCTGGAGAAGCCTCTCCATTGTGGGCTACGTCCTCCATACCCGCAAGCCTTGCACTCCGTTTTCCACAACAATTCTGTAGACATAAGTAACTGCTCGCTGCTCCGCTTCTTTACGAAAAGATCTTAGAGTGTCCCCCGGATTTAGACTAGGTATAAAGATAGACGTACCTAGTGTGAAGTTATCCCACGGTATGACAAATTCAATCCTGTCTGAGCGCATCTTCCGAAGTATCTGTAGGAATCTCAAAGCCCATTTTCTCCGCATCTAGCACTAACGCACTTACCGGGGGTGTGCCGATAAGAGTCCCCTTGGACATACCTTTTGGCTTGATGCCAATCAGATAGCCTTTTGTTTCCAAGTCTTTTATAACTTCTTTATACGTAACCTGATTCTTAGCGCACTCGTCTTTTAACTTAGAAGCCACGATGTAGATACGCTTGGTGTCAGGTTCCATACGGATAGACAACTCATCACGCGGTGTTTGTTTGCTGACCATACCGGTTCGAGCGTCACACGCATCATCAATAATGAGGGCGTTTTGAGCCATGTATTTGAGGATGAACATCGAAATAAAGACCTCTGAATCCTGACCTTTGCTTAAGGTAGTCTCTCGGATCTCGTCGATCTGACCGCAGTAGAAGTCAAAGAGCCGTTGCAAAGGGTAGTCAATAAGCCCTAAATCTTGAGCAATTTTGCCACCCGCTAGGTTGACTGCGCCAAGTGCCGAATAGAAACGATAGGAGGGAGATAGGTTTAACTTATCAGTAATAGCATCAAAGTATTTTTTTACTAAATCGATTGTCGCCGCTTTATTAGACTGAACCGCCGTAATGTACGGATACCAAGCATGCCCGTAGTTCTCCATAAGTATTTCGTCAAACAGGGTTACGCCGTCCTTAGTGGAGATAATGTTGTTTAGACCCATGTGAAACTCGACGCATCGAAAGATCTCCCCTTTGGGCAAGTCCTTAAGTAAATATAGTTTGTCATGGAATGATGAGTTACTTGTGGCTACCCCGACTGTGCGCCATGTGGTGGTGTTGACCCGCAGAGTATTGGAGTTAGAGTTCATCCGGTCACGACCTCGCCCTTGGGTAATGCCGTATAAGAAGTTAGACACCTCCTCCGGTTTGGTATTGGTCATCTCGTCAACAGTTAGCGGGATGTTATTTAGTACCCCCATGCGTAGCACCATAGATGCCTTTGTGTCATCAGCACTGCGTAATGGTTCTTCAGGATGACCCCAGATTGAGTTGATCACCCGAAGCACCGTTGTCTTACCAGAACCAGAATCTTTGTGAATCAGGTTTAGCAAAATACCTTTATGGTTACTTGCAATCTTAAGCAGCGGAGCGCCAAACCCAGTTAGTGCCGCAAATCCCTGTGCCTCCATGCCCTCTTTGGCGTAGGCATTGAAAACTTTTTTCCATTCTTCGATGTTGCCCTTTTCGTGATACCAATCCACCATATCTGAGGTGGTTACGGTGGGAGGAACGTAGCGTCTTTTGCCGCTTTCTAATTCCATATCCCCAACTACAAAGGAACCACGTTTTGTCCAACCAAATTGATGGTGGGCGACTTCGGCTTGTTTTTGCACTTGTAACTCACCCGCTGATCTAATTAAATAGGCTTGAATCTCTTTCCAATTCATGGAAATCACACCACGCTTGGAGAGTTCTGTTCGCATAGTGTCAGGCCCCGACAGGGTAGCCATAGACACTGTAAAGTTTTTAACACCGTCCCTAGGTAGGTGCAGTCGCATCCATGCACTCTCGCCCTCGTTGGGATCGTAGATTCTTTGTACTACGTAGAGGTCATGCGGGTAGACCAGCACTTGGTCATCGTCTTTACCCCGCCTATAGATGCCACCCTTGCGACCACGGAAGTAAGGGTCAGGTAACTCTGGGATCTCATAGACTATTTCACTAACCGTACCAGAAGCGCTTTCTTCCTTAACGGTTACTTCGGTTTCTTTGGATTCGGCAATCTCTCGACCAAGTACGATAGGGCTTTTAATTTTCCCGAGATGTTTACAACCATCACACCCTCCGGGGCGATATTCCGAAAACGTCGTACAAAGGAAGGGGCCTTTGCCTTCACCCCGAGTATCAGATGCCTTGTTTTCTGTTTCAGTAGGATCATAGTTTGGATGCTTTTCAGATAATTTATGTATTGCACGATCTCTATCTTCGCAGTGTTCCGCAACGGATAAAGCCGCTCTCCACATGTTGTAGTCTACCTGAGAAGAGTCATGCTGATTTTGATAGATGTGGGCTAATTGCTGACACCCCGTACCTTTTGCGGTACGCAACATAATGTTTTTAAAGTAACATACCTGATTGCCCATTAGCGCTTTGGTTAAAGGGCTGAGATTCTTTTTGCCACTTAGCCCTGCAAGAGGCTTAGGTGCAACTTCGGGTAAAACACTTTTTATAATGTCTACGCTATAAGTTGTGTCAGGTGGCGACAGGAGCCGAACCTGCCTTGGTGTCTCCTCCTTGAAATTGTAGGTGTTAGGAACCCTGAGAATCCGTGCCGCATCTGCCGTGCATCCAGCGTCAATTAGCAGACCTTCTTTTAGGCACAACTCTTTTAGGCCATCGGCAAGGGGTTGCCACTCCTCGCGGGATAACTCCCGATCAAGCACCCAGTACCCATGTATCCCACCGCCCGAATCAACCAAGGCAGGTTCTGGCAACTTAGTTTTGATTAGAAATTCTTCAAGTGCAAGTAAAGCGGCTTCTTTGTCGAGGTAGCCTTTTAAGGCTTTGGCCTTTTCTTCACCGCAATCAATGTCAATCCATAACGACTTTATACGTACTACGTTTTCCTGAGCGCGTGGCTTGGGTGCATTAGGATCTTTGAACGTAGCCAGCGCAAAGTAGACATCTCTCCGCTCGGAAAGGAAAGTCTTTATGGCTTGGTCTGTATCTTCTAACTTGTCAAAAAATGACTGTATTGCTGGGTGCTGATCGTTCTTCTTCAGTCCCGTAATGCAATAGTGTCCTTCCCCGGCAAGAATGGCTCTTAAAAATTCTTGCATTATTTACTCGGCTAAATTTTTTATGAAGTCTTGGATTTCTTTTACAGAAACCTTCCTTGGCTCACGTTCTCCAGCGAACCAGTAATACACGCCTGATCTTGTCATACCAAAGTAACTTGCCACAGTTTGCACGGGCACGTTCTTCGCAATACATATTCTGCCCAACTGCACACCAATCTTAGACTGATCTGCCTCGGCGTTCTTTTTTACGATTGAAAGTGTGTAGCCGACCACGGTCATCCCCAGTAAGTAAAAGGTGTCGGGATCCACTAACCTCGCCCGACGCGAGTTGAGCCTCACCTAATGGATGGCGTTCCTAGGGGTAGGAAGGGGGAGGGGTACTAGCAGGGTGTGTCCAACAACCGCATCTCACGCTCATAACATGAAACAGTTATTCCCCTGCTTTCCCCCATAACTTAGTCGTCCCACTCGTCCACAAGAGCCGCCGCATCTTTGGCGGGAACTTCTTCTTGCTTCTTAGTAGGTCGTTTAGTTGGTTCCTCGACTGCTTCAGCGGGTTCAGCCTTAGCAACGGGGCGAGATACAGACAAACGCTTCTCCACTACGCCATCGGTTTGCGCGACGTTCATAGTGATTGCGTTTTTAGCCTCTTGGGTTTGTGCTTTCAAAGAGCAAATGTTGTGCTCGTTCTCTTCCAACGGACGCACAGGTGAGAATGTAAGTTTGGGTGTAGCGCTGTCAGTATCAAAACGCATCTCCGTAACTACATCTTCTACGTTGACGCCATGTGCCGCCAAGTATTTAACGTAGGCTTCCAAAGGCATCTTGCTATTTTCAACCTTGCCAAAGATTGATTTAGACGGAAGCACCAACTGAAACACATCACCATTCATATCGTTAGCCAAAACTACAGCAAGACGGCGAGAGAAACGGCAAGCACGGGAATCGCCTTGACCGGAACCAGCCACGTTTTGTGGGCAGTTGGCACAGGTTTGGCACTGTGGTTCTTTGATGCTTGCATCAGGACGCACCCCATCAGCAGACCAACAAGCCGGGGGTACTTGCTCTCCCTCCTCATACTGCCCTGCGTAGAAGGTACGACTAACGTGTTCAGCCGCAGTCACGATAACAACTTGCATGGTGCGCTCGTCAGACTTCGCAGTTTCTTGACCACCAACCATCATGCGGAATACACCGCCACGAATGGAGATACGCTTGTTTTGAGACGTACCCATAAGCGCACGGGTGGTAGCCGAGAGGCTACGGTTCTTCAGGTAATCAGGCAAATTGCCTTTAAAAAGCGTCATTTCTCCGCTCATTTGCTTCTCCTTACAGTTGCAGAATAACGGGACTCGTTATTGAGTCCTTCGGGCAAGAGACCGGGATTGTCTTGAATCCAAGTCTTCATGTTAGTTTGATGGATACGCCGCTCAAGAAGGTCAGGCACTTGATGGTCACGAACAAAGCGGTGCATGGACTCCCAATCGTTAGTCCAATAGCGGGTTTTGACCGACTTGATGATCGTGCCAAACTGGGTCTTGATGCTGTCTGCACCTGTGGCCTTGCAGACTTCTAGCATGGCTTTCTCTACGACTTCCATCTTGCCTTTGAGTTCGGCCTCTTGGGTCTCAAACTCATGGCGCATCTCTTCTAGTTTGTCCCTCATCTTGAGGTAGACCTTGGCAAGTTTATCGGCTCCAATGTTATCCATGATTTTCTCCATTCTCGTTACTGTTGTTTACTTTGTCAACAACATTATGGAAAAGTTCCACGACTTTTGAATGGACATCTTCTTTTCTTCTAAGCGCCCCGTAGACCTGTGCTTCTACGCCTGATCCTTGCAGATGGACAACGGTTGTTTTGTTGGTCTGTCCCTGCCTGTGTACCCGTGCATTGGCTTGTAGATAGGTTTCTAGGCTCATGGTGGGGCCGAACCAAATGACGGTATCTGCGGCAGTCAGGGTCACTCCGTGAGCCACTGCTTGGGGCTGTATGACCAGCACGCGGGGGTCTGTCTCCTGTTGGAATCTCCTGAAAATATCTGCTCGTTTAGTCGCACTTACGCTTCCTGAGATGACCTCGTTTGTTATGCCTTCTTTAGTTAGGGTTTCCGATACCACCTCGATGGCGTGCCGAAATGGCACAAAAATCAAAACTTTATTAGTAGTTTCCCTAATAACTTCCAACATGACGTTTAGTCGGTTTCTGCCGTCAAAGGCAACGGCCTCGCCACTATCGGAATAGACAACGCCGCATGACAACTGAAGGAGTTTGTTCATAACGGTGGCAGCGTTGACCGCCGTGATTTGTTCATCAGCCGTCCGAACCAACATCTCGGTCTTTATCTTTTTGTAGTAGTGCGACTGTTGAGCGGTCAGGGGAACTATACGGGTGGTATAGGTCATCTCAGGCAAGTCTAGGCATTGGTCTTTGGTAAACCGTATGGCTGGTTGCAGTGCAGCATGAACTAACGCCACAGCATCCCTTCTAGGAATCCAAGTAAATTGTGTGATCTTTACCATCACTTGGTCTTTCCAAGCCCCTCTAAACTTGGGAACACGCTCGGGGCAGATCAATTTAGCCAAGCCAAAAGCATCCTCCGGGGACTGCGCCGCCGGGGTTCCGGTCAGCATCCAAAGCCAAGTCTTGGGCATCACCAAGTTCCATAGGCTCTTCCATCTGCGGGTTGTGTTGTTCTTATAGGCATTTGCCTCGTCCACAATAATCAGGTCAAAGTCAGCCTCTTGAAGTTCTTTTTGGACGATCTCCACCCCGTCATAGTTGATGATTACGAACTCTGCGTTGCCGTTAATAACCTTCCTTCTTTTCTTGGGTTGCCCGTAGGCAATATCCACGGTGCGGTGCATGGCAAAGGTAAACAAGTCAGAACGCCATGCCGAGTCCATGATGGAAAGGGGACAGATAATTAGGACACGTTTGATCACGCCTATCGTCATTAGATAGTCAGCCGCCCAAATACAGGAGGCGGTCTTACCCGTGCCCTGCTCGTTGAAACAAAATGCCTTTTTATTTAGGGTCAGAAACGAAGAGGTCTTGATCTGATGGGCCATCGGTCTGTGGAACCCGGGCCAGTTGTAGTCCCTACGGATAGGGCTAGGTACGTTCTTTATGCGTAATTGGTTAAGTTGTTGGGACTCTTCTAACCCCCACTTGACTAGCACCTGACTGACTTCTCCATCCTGAGAAAGCAGTTTGCTTTTGGGTATGGTGGCTAAAACGGGGTCAGGATTCTTGAGCCTTAACACTAAGGCTCGATTGTTTTGAACAAGTTGCATAGGCTCTCAGCATGGGCTACCCGCCCAAGAGGGGTTGATTTAGCGGGACTTGCGTTCTTTCGTACTTATTTCAGACACCAACTTATGGTTAGAGTTCCGTTTAAAAGACCTGTTTGTACTAGGGGAAACCACTACTGTGCCGTCTTTATTAGAGCCACCCTTGGACAACGCTTTTTTATGGTGGACATCTTTACCTTCCCGGGCATCAGCCTTGCCGTTGCCATTGGCATCTTTGCCTTTTTTATCTAGGGCACGGCGGGCACGCTGACGCTCCATGCGTTTCTCATGCTCACCTCGGGCAACTTGCTGTTCGTATTCTTTCTTATAGGGTCTGGCTTTATTCACATAAGGCATGGCTAGTCCTCGTAAATTCTATGGGGTCTTGTCCCCAAACTAAATGTCCTAATAATAGGTACGGTTGGGTTTGCTTTGTAAAACTCGTCTACCGCCATCGATGCTTTTGGTACGAAGTAGGTAAACATCGTTACCTTTTTATCCTTTTTCATGGGCGGTGTAAACACCACCACCGTGTGTAAATAAACCTCACGATACTTGTCCCCGTTAGCATCGACTTTATACATTTCGCCCGTTATGTACGCAGTTTAAAACAGGGCAGTAACTACGGCAAGAGAAGTTAGGCCGTGGATTCCACACATTTTCCTGATACGTCTTGACCAACCAAGAATAGTTTGCCGTGCAGTCCCGCATTATACCTAGTACATCGTCCCTAGTATAACTTCTTTTTATAAGGTCGTGACATACTAAAAATAATAATCCACCCTTTATTTCATTGACTTGCGGGAAGTGGGCAAACGTGCATAACGCCATTAAATCTAACTGTTTTGTATCGGCATATTTAGCCGACTTCCCGGTTTTATAATCAACAATCCTTGCCTTATCCCCATCAACAATAATCAGGTCAGCCACCCCACGGAGCCAAACATTGTCCGAAAAGAACCCTGTCGGCTCACCGCGCTCAGTTATACCCATCTTGTGCTCGCAGTATTTCTCCCCGGGCACACTTGATAACTTATCTATAACCGGAGCAAACTGCTCAAACTCTGGCGGGATGGGGACACCATCTCTTACATATTTTTCTGCGGCCTCATGGACTCGTTTGCCGTAGAGTAATACCTCAGTTTCTGGCTCAACAATATCCTTGGCTACTCGAAGATGGTAATACTTCTTAGGGCACTGTTGAAAAAGGGTGATGCTGCTGTAAGACCAAGATATAGGTTTGCTCATTCTCGTATGTGGCTTTTGACCGCTGTTCTGTAGAGCCTCAATTCTACAATCACTGCGTCAATAGTGGAAGCAGCAGCCACAAACTCACCGTTTAGTAACAACTCATGGACTTCTTTTAGAAGTTTCTTGGCCTGTAACTCATGTGTTGCGTAATCTAATTTTTCATCGACTTTCATTAACAATCTCCATAACTTTTGCCTGATCCAATTTCACAGCCAACTGGCAATCCTTGCGCCCAGTCTGGCACTCTAGTCATGCACCACTTGATATAAGTCTCAGCAACCTCAACTTGGGCATCGGGTACAACACACATTATTGCGTCATGCACGGTCAAGACTACCCTAAACTTCTTGGCTATGAGTAGCATTTGCTCACCAATGATGCACCGCGCAAGAGCCTGTACCACGTTCTCCACGACCTTACCGCCATAGATGTAGATACCCTTTTCTCTGCGGGAATCATAGGTGTAGACTTTACGACTACCCCCGTTGGGTAAGCCTTCGGTACGCACGGATAAGTTGTTATAGAGCAATTTTAAGTTGTTGGGTAGCGTGAAACCATTCTTAATAACCTTGACGACTCCAGCACGACCAAAGTTTGTTCCGCTCGTAGACATCATAGAGGACAGGGCATCGCCACCTTGATTCCAAAGGGTGGCAATATTTGGGTAGGTAGATCTATAAATAGTGATGATCCTCTCGGCTTCCCCTTCAGGAATGTCTACGCCCTGTAGACGTAGCATCAGGTGAAACTTCTTAGCACCCATGCCGTAGCCCGCGCCAAGAATCACGGTCTTGCCAAAGAACCGCTCTTCCTTAGTAACTTCTTCTACTGGTTTGTCGTATATCTTGCCAGCCATTATTTTGTAAACGTCTTCACCGCGAGAGAAGGCATCAACTAAATCTTCCTGCTGGGCCAGCCAAGCCAGAGTTCTTGCCTCAATCTGTGAGGAGTCAGAGTCAATTAAGGTAAAGCCGGGGGGCGGAACGATTGCCTTCTTAATTAAAGATTTGCCATCACGGGCCGGTAAATTTTGCAGGTTGACCTTATCCGAGCCACCCCACCGGCCTGTATGCGCGGCGTAATACTTCAAGGGCACAGGCAAAGTGCCACGCTTGCCAATGTCAATAAACCGTTGCGTCCGGGTCTCCTCAAGAGTTGTCTTAACACCTAGGCGGGCGGCGACCAAACTTTGCACCTCCTCTCTAGGATGTTCTAGCAAGAGTTTAAAATCCTCATCCGTCTTGGAGAACGCCCAAGTCATCTTGCCTGTACGGGGAGACTTCTTTCTTGGAGGCTCAACGCCGAGGGACATCAATGCCGTTGCAAACTTCTCATTAGACATGATGATCTCTTTGTCGGACTCTGCATCCTTTAGTAGCAGTTCTTTCCTAGCCACCACTTCTTGCAGATGTTTCTCCAGAACCGGCACGTCGATTCTTAGCACTGGCTCTGAAAACATCTTAACCGTCAAGTCAATAAGTTTGAGTTCGTTTTTGGGAAAGCCATCGTTTTTAAAGAGACTAAACAGTTTGTAGGTAAGAGCCACATCGTTTTTGCAATACTCACCGTACTTAGCCAAGTCCTCTTTGCTAAACAACGCACGGCGTTTGCCCAAGGCATTGACAACCTCTGTGCCTTTTTCCCCTAACTCATACCTCTCGGCAAGTGCTTTTAGTGAGCCACCCGCATCTATCCCATCAATGGGTCGCGCCATGCTGAGAGTATCTAGCCAGCCTTTGGGTGTGATGTTAAAGATCCAATTAAGAATCGCCGCATCAAACTGAGCATTGTGTGCCAACGCCAAGGAGTTCTGCCAATTAAACTGCAAAAGAAACTGTTGTATCTCAGAGTGTGATCCACTAAACCACTCTGGCTGCTCGTCATTAACTTGCACGGCTACACCTATCACCTCAAACATCGGATGACGGATGTATTCCTCAGTGGTGTATTTGTTTAGACCAAAATCTTTATCGTAGTAGGTTTCAAAGTCTATCGTTAGAATGTGGCTCATCTAATGTTGCCACCTGACTTCAAGATGTCACCGTTGTAGACATATGTTCCAACGTGTTCTAATTTGATGAACGGATTGGCGTAAATCTTCCCGCCGTGCTTGCGCCATAGATCACAGAAGTGGTAGTCCTCAGATAGCAAGGCACCTGTCTCGTCGATACTTGTAGCAAAGAACTCACTGGTTAAGGGCTTTGTGTACTCTCCCGTTTCGGGATCTTTATTTGTTGACGTGCGGTAAGTGGGTACGTGAGGGGC
>Ga0247723_1001052_pt1 | contig 16756 bp, 12 predicted proteins | sample MSEWelMarce5H_FC_FD_189079 | JGI IMG/M metagenome (GOLD analysis project Ga0247723, IMG submission 189079) | Subsurface sediment microbial communities from gas well in West Virginia, United States - MSEEL Well Study Marcellus 5H_FC | ecosystem: Environmental > Terrestrial > Deep subsurface >...
GGATGATAGGGATGAATAATTATTTTTATACTTTTAGCAATGGCAATTTGTATAGACATAATGTGAATGAGTCAAGAAATAACTTTTATGGGTCTCAGTATACGTCTAAATTAGTCAGTGTTTTTAACGATGCTCCTCTTGAAAATAAGTTATTTAAAACTCTGAACTTAGAGGGAGATTCCACTTGGTCAGCATTAATGGAGACCGATATACAATATTCGGGATTTATTCAGGCAAATTGGTTTGAAAAGAAAGAGCAGTCTTGGTTCGCTTTTGTAAGAAATTCAGGAACAACCCCTGCTTTGTCATCAGAGTATCCATTAAGGTCCGTGAATGGTATTGGTAGGAGTTTAAACCTATTAGGGTCTTTCTCTGCCTTAGAGATAGAATTTCAAATATCCCCATCTCCAATAGTTATAGGAAACATATTAAGCATAGGAGATTCGGTGTATTATTGTTTACCTCCTTCATACTCTTCTCCTGTTTTATGTGGGGAAGTAACTGATATTATCGTAAATTATCCATCAGGAGACAATAAAATCGTGGTTGATACGACAGTATTTGGAGGAAGTGTACCTCCAATAGTGGATGCGTACATTATGTATATCAAAAATTCAATAGCTGAATCTCATGGAGTATTGGGTCATTACTGCAAATTTAGCCTTGAAAATGCAAGTTCAGGTAAAATAGAACTCTTTGCTGTAGAATCAAGTGTAATGAAAAGTTATCCTTAAAATTTCAATATCTTTGTAGAGAATGGAATTTAATATACGACCCTTGAACGAGACAGATTATGATGCTATCCTAAATGGTTGGTGGATTGATTGGGGATGGGAACCTCCGCAAAAGGATTTTCTTCCTGATAATGGGCAAGGTGGTGTAATAGTTTATAATGGTGATATACCAATATGTGCAGGTTTTATGTATACCACAAACTCTAAAGTAGCTTGGGTTGATTGGATAATATCCAATAAGAAGTATAGGGGTGATGATAGAAAAGAAGCTATATTGTTATTGGTTGATACATTAACAAATATTTGTAAAAAAACGGGGCATAAATATAGTTACGCTTTAATTAAACATCCAAGTCTTGTAGAAACCTATGAAGAATTAGGTTATATAAAAGGCGATGGATATACAGGTGAAATGATAAAAGTATTATAATATGGCAGCATTTACAACAATAGCAGCAGGAATAGGATTAGCAGCAACTGCTGCAACTACCGGTATGTCTTTTGCTCAAGCAGGAAAACAAAGAAAACTTCAACGCTCTGCAGAAGCCGATGCAGCAGAAGCAATGGCAGCAGCAAGAAAAAAACTTGATGTAAATTTTTACGAGCAATTGGCTATTCAAAAAGAACCTTATGAGCTTGAAAGAGAAGCATTGCTTACTCAAGGTGCAGGAGTATTGCAGGCAGGTGTAGAAGGAGAACAAAGAGGTGCTGCAGCTACAGCAGGACGAGTTATGATGGCTCAGCAAGCAGGTCAAGCACAAGTTCGTTCAGCAATGGGTCAAGAACTTGCAGGTCTTGAAAAGCTTACAGCAGAAGAAGAAAGCAGACTTAGGGATGCAGGTGTAAAACTTGACCTTAAAGAAGTTGAAGGTGCTCAGCTTGCTGCTCGTGATGCTCAACAAGCTGCTGCATTAGCAACAAAACAAGGTATGGAAGGGGTTACGGGTATGGCAGGACAACTTGCAGCAATGGCTCCATTATATGGACAAAATGCTTCTGCTCAAAAAAGTGCATTAGGTGGAATGAGTTTTACCCCTGAGCAATTTCAACAATTTGGAAACGTATCAGAAAAGGGAGGATTAGGAGCAGCAGGAGCAGGAGGTTTTACAAATTTGGACTTTGGTGCTATACAAAATATGAACAATCAACAATTTAGGCAATTCAAATCAAGCTTGACTCCACAACAAAGTCAAATGCTTTTTATGAATAAGCAGTACACTGATGCTTATAATCCTTTTAATCCATTCAGATAAATATATAAATAATGGCAGGAACATATTATGGTTACGCTGAACGGAATGCAAGTGATGAGATAAATTGGTCGCAGATTGGTAAGAATGTTACCGATATGCTTAGCAAAGAGTCTCAAGTTCGTGAGGAAAAGAAGGCTGCTATAGATAAATCATCAAGAGAATTTGGTGAAACATTAGCCAATTCTCCACAAGGTGAGCATCAGGGAATGAATACTTGGGCTTTGACCTATGCTGACAATGCTCAGCAGGCAAGGCTTATGCAAGATAGACTTCTTAAGTCAGGACAATTAAAGCCAAAAGATTATTTTGTAATGCGTCAGAATATTAATGACGGAACAAAAGAAGCATTTAATTTGATTAAAGACTATCAGTCTGAGTATAAGGATAAGATGGAACGCTATCAAAAAGGTGATTCTCAAGCATTGGAGCAATGGCTTTTAGCCGAGGCTGAATCTTTTGGCAATTTCAATAACTCTGAACTTTATATAAATCCAACAAACTTTACTGTCAATGTTGCTAAAAAAGAAAAGCAGATTGTAGATGGTAAAGAGGTTTATGTAATGAGTAAAAACCCTAATGAATTTACCACTGTTAATGCTATGAGAAATAGGATTAAAGGTAAATTTGACAAGGTTGATGTAGCTAAAACTCTTCAAGGTGGGGTATCAGTATTGGGTAAAGATGTTGATTCAATATTAAAGTTGGGAACATTAACTCAAGGTGGAAGCATTACTGAGATAATAGATATAACTAAAAGAAAAGATTTTGGAGTTGAGACGAATAATGCTATAAGTCTTTATGAAAGGGCAGAAGATACATATCTTGATTCTGTTATGGTACAGCCAACAAGCATAAGTTCTATTCTTACTGATTATGTTGGTATGGACCCAAAAACAAAAGAGTCTTATACTTATACATGGGATGATAAAAAAGCAGGAAAGAATGTAATTCTTTTAAAAAATGACAGCGCAGGAAGACCAACTCCTGAATTTACTGATGAGCAAAAAGAAGTAGCCAAAAATGCTCTTCGTGAAAAGTTTAGGATAATGCTTGATAGAGAGGTTAATATTAAAGCTACTTCTCAAGCACAACTTCAGGAACGCAGAGCACCTACTGAAGGAGAAATTGCACGTGGTGAAAAAGGTAGAAAAGAAATGTCCGCAGCAGGAGCTTGGAACCAATTGTATACGGGCACAACTGCTGCTGAAAAACAAGCTGCAGCAGATATATTGTTAGGTACTCCAATTGCACAAGAGCAAGGTCTTCTTGATATTGATGTAACTACTCCGGGAATAGTAAAATTAAAATATACAGATTCTCAGAAAAATAGAGAAATTCCAATGATTGACAGAATGGGCAAGCCAATTAGCTTGTTTGATTTTGCATCTAAAGGAGTTGAATTGCATGGTGTTGTAGATAGAGAAAAAGCTGTTACTGCAGGTGGTGGCGGTAAGGAATATGGAAATCTTTCAAAAGAAGATTGGGAAACTGTTAGAGCTAAAAGACAAGGTTCAGCAGCAGTTATTAAAGATGTAAGCGCAGAAATAACTCCTGACTTATTTACTGTAAAATCAGAAAGGTCAGCAGAAAGGCTTAAGGCAATTTTGCCATCAGGTTTTAATGTAGCAGATATAGGTGGTACATTTGGTAATGATGTTAGAGTTACTGCTCCTAATGGTAAGACATATACATACAATGCAAATATGACTTCATCAGAAGCATTGGTTGAAAAAGAATCTCTTGCTCAGTTCATAAAATTAAATTCAGTAACTTCGGAAACATCACCTGCAGCAACAACAATTACCGAAGGAAATGTTAGATAGGAAATTAAAAAAAATAAAATGCCTGACTTAAAGCAAGCACTTAGAGATTTTGTAGCCACTTCTAATAGTAAGAAATATAGTGATGAAAAAACTTTATTATCTAAATTCCCTGAATTACAAGGATATGATATTAATGTTCTTAGGGATTTTGTAGCTACTTCTAATAGCGGTAAATATGCTACAGAAGAAGATGTTTTTTCTAAGTTTCCTGAATTTAAGTTTGCTCAAGAAGTAAAAAAAAAAGAAGAAGCATTCGGACCTCTACCGGCAGAAAACGTACCAAGTTTTATGGAATCTCCTTCGGAACTTGGTCAATCGGTATCACCCGAACCTACTGAGTCGCTTGCTGTCGGTCCAATGGGCATAACAGGTTTGCAAAGAACAGCAGAATACAAACCTAAAAAACAAACTGCTCCTGTACAACCTGAACCTAATTATGGATTAAGAGCAGATGGAACTAAAAAAGGAAAAGGATTTTTAGGTGAATTAAAAAGACCTGATGGATATAGTTCAACTGAAATATCTATAGGTGTAAATATTGGAGGTAAAGAAGTAGAGATACCAACATTAGTACCCACACTTACTAAAGAAGAAGTTAATTATCTTTTAAATAATGATGTAGAATCTCCTACATTATTTGATACAAAAATAGGCAAGTCAATAGAACAAAAAGCTGTTGACCATGCAAGACAAAGAATATCAAAAGGATTAAGTCCATTTGCTGAAGAACCTACCGAGACACTTGCTGTAGGTCCAATGGGTATTACAGGATTAAAAAGAACTAAAGAATACAAACCTGATGAAAAACAAGGATGGCTTCTCAATACGGTATCTTCTTTAGATAAAGGATTCTATCAAAATTTAATAGGAAATCCAATAAAAGGATTAGGTACACTTCTTGAAGGAGCTACAGGAAAAGGATTTGTAAGTGATGCATTAATTAAATTTGGAAACTATTACAATAAAACTATTGATGAACTTACTCCTCAAGACCAAGAATTTAAGAATAGTTTATCAGACCAATTTGGACAGGCGTTTGGACAGGTAGCATCAATGGCATTGACAGGTAAGGTTGGTGCAATTGGTAAAGGCACAGGTGCTGCTGCTGAAGCAGAGGCTGCATTGGCTTCACAAATAGCACCAAAAACTGTTACTGCAGCAACAGTAGGAAAAGAACTTGCTACAGATATAGCTAACCCTGCTTCTATAGGTGCAGGACTATCAATGGGTCAAGCTGAATTTGATAGAGCAAAAGAAGCAGGAGCTACTGATGAACAAGCTTTCAACGTATTCTATAAGAATGCTGCAGTAGGTTCTATATTAGAGCAACTTCCTGTTATGCAATTTCTTAAAAGATTTGAAAAAGCATCTGCAGGTGGTTTAGTTGATTACATAAAGACTAAAGGAGTAGCGGGTATTACAGGTGGTCTTGAAGAAATGACTACTGAAGTTTTACAACAACTTTATTCTAATAAAACAGCACAAGAAGTTTATAATACCAATCAAGATTTATTTGAAGGTGTAGGGTCATCGGGTGGAGTAGGGTTTGGTGTGGGGTTTTTACTTAATGCTATGGGAGCAAATGCAAAATTGCTCAGAAAACAAGGTAAAGATTCTGAAGCAAATGTTGTTGAACAGCAATTAAAAGAATTTGAAAATCAAGCAAAAAGAGGTGGTCCATCATCCTATAGTGTAAATGGTATACCAATTCAACCAATTATAGCTGAAGGTGCAATTCAGCAAGAACCTCGTGATATTGTTAGTGGCATGATAGATAACATGACAGCTACTGACTTGTCAAAGATGAACATTGATATTACTAATGACCCTGAGCTTAAGATAAAGTTGCAGGATAAGATTGTTACGTCTTCTATTAAAGAGCAGGTTCGTGAATCAAATCCTAATCTTAATGAAGAGCAATTAGACGAGGTGACTAACCTTGAAAAAGAACTTAAAAAGTTTGAAGGCAACACTACACAGTCAGGAAAAGACCGTGCTGCCGATATTCGTTCACAAATTAAAACCATACAAGAAAATGCCATTCAAGAGCAAACAGCAGATGAGGTATCTATTCAGCCGGGAGCCGGAGTTAGCGAAACGATGGAGGCAGGAGAACCCCAAGCAGGACCTCAAGTCACTCCCACAGAAGGTGTCGAAGAAGTCGTCACCCCGAAAAAAGAAGTAAGACTATTTGATGAAAAAAAATATATTGTAGAAGGAAATTCTGTTACAGATTTAGAAACAGGTAATCTTGTTCCATTAAATTTAGCTGATGAAATAATAAATAATGGAACACTTATTGAAGAAGTAGCACCTGCTATTACTAATATTACTCGTGAGTCTGTTAGTTCCCTTACAGATGAACAATTATCTACCGCCTACGATGAGATACCTATGAATCTGCTTCCTGATAGTGAAGGAGTATCAAATCAAGATGCTGTATTTAATGCGTATTATAGAGCAAAGGAAAGGGGGAAGTACCCTAAACTCGTTAAGGCTGTAGAGGATGCAGTGTCTTCAAAGACACAGGAAGTTGCTCCTGTAGTTGAAGTGGCACCCGTAGTTGAGATAGAACAATACGTTCCAATTGCTCCTAAACAAATAACTCACGAGAAATTTACAAGAGATAATTCTATTGATTACGAAGAAGGTGAAAGGGAGACTGACAGCGGAAGAACAGTAACATATCTTGCGTCTGTAACAGTCGAAGCACAAGATGATAATGGTGATGTAGTAGGTGGTCTTACTAAGATTACTGATGAAGACGGTGCAGTTACTTGGAATGCTACCGATATTGATGGGAACGAACTATCGTTTGATGGTTTTGATTCTAAAGATGAAGCCAAGAAAGCACTTGTTGACAAAGTAAACAAAACAAGAAAGAAAGAATTTGATAAGGAAGCAAAAATAAAGGCTAAGGCTGCTGAAAAAGAAGCTATTAAACAAGCTAAGGCTGCTGAAAAGGCTGCAGCTAAGAAAACTAAGCCTGTAACTCAAGCAGCACCTGAAGAAGGTCCCACTGCAGAAGACCTGTCCTCAATTGAATCAATGCTTGACTTGGATATGGATAACGAGGATAATATGCTTAGTGTCCTAAATGCTCTTGACAAAGTAGATAATGCAATATCAAAAAGACTTCGTGGTGGTGCAAATGAAGCACTACTTGCTATACCACTATCTACGGTTCAAGTAGTTGTTAAAGCTTTGAAGGTGTTAGTGAAAGGTGGTATGGTTCTTCGTGATGCCATTAAAAAAGTAGCTGCTGACAATAACATTTCTCAGGATTCAGTTAAAGACATTATTAACATTGCTCCCATTCAAGATGGTTTCAATGAAGTTATGGGTAAGGTTGATGAGATGATTGCTCGTCAGACTACAAGAGGTACTGAACAAGGTAGGATGACAAATAATGTTGATACATTTGTCAGGAACTCTGAGGTGTACAAAAATGCGACTGATGCTCAGAAAAAGATAATGGAGCGTGAAGCTCGTGGTAAAATGGGTGTTTCACCAAGGCGTGCTCCGTCTATAGGTCGTGTTCTTGGAGCATTAAAAGATATAAATAACGTATCAAGGAAAGATAAACTTAAGATAATAAGTGAAATAAGGCAACTATCAAAAGACGCTGCTAAAGATTTGGCTAAAGAAATTAAAGATTTAGCTACTCAAGGAAAAATTACGGTCAATCAAGCTGCAAATATTGTATCTAAGTTTGGCAAGGTTAATATGCTTAGTGAAATATCAGTATCTAAGTTTGTTGACTATATGGCTAAGGTATTTAATGATGCAGAGTATGCTTCTAAGTTAAGTACTGCAAAGTCATTAAAGAAAGATATTAAGAAGTTGTCTAAGATTAAAGATAAGAATGCTAACCTAAGAGACTTGGGTCAGAAGTTTTCAGATATAGACCCATCTATGGTTGAAAGCATTGATGAGTATAATAACATGGCTTCTAAAATAAAAGAAGCTATCAAAGGGTCAACAATAAGAGGTCAGAAAGTTACACTTGCTGATACTGTTAATATTGATAAGACTTCTGAATATATTAACAAAACTTTGGATGCTCAAGATAAAATGATTCGTGAAGAAAAGGCTGCTGAAATACAAAGCCTTATGGGTATTGATGTATCTGAATTTAGTTATGATGATATGATGTTGTTGTTAGAAAGTAAAGAACCAATAACAAAATACAATGAAGGCATAATTAGGAGTGTAATTAATAAAGCATTTAATGTATACTCTTCATTAATAAAAGAAACAATTTCTACAGGTAAAGACCCTTTTACAGGTGATGATGTTGAATTTACTAAGTCTCAGAAAGATGTAGTAAAAAGATTTATGGAGATGGACTTAAGTCTTCTTAAACCAAAGGGAGCACTTCAAGCTGTAGATGCTCTTGCCAATTTCTTGCAGAACAAGTCAACCGCAAAGATGGAGACTGTTGTATCTGAGTATACAGGTATCAGCAATGCAAAAGAATTATCTAACGAAGGAATCAAGGCACAACCATTAAAAAAGTATTGGTCTCAATGGCTTGGTAAATTCTTAGGTGAGCAAGTCACTAACCTTAATATTCTTTTTGAAAGAATGTTTAAAGGATTTGAGCGTGGTGGGTTAGTTATGGATAAAATGGGATTGACTAAATTGCTTAATGGAAAGTCGTCTGCAGAAAGGGAGTCTAATAATATTGTCGAAAAATATATAAAGGATTTTTACAGCAAAGAAGCAAACGGAGAAGCCTTCAATAGTGAATATAATAATGTTGAAAGAGGATTAGCTGCATTTATGATGAGGAATGTCATTGGTACTGAGCAGGAAATGGATAATGAATTTAATAGAAGAAGAGGATTGATTGAGCAGTCTATTGAAGTCCTTTCAAATGGCAATGACAAAGAAAAAGCTAAGGCTGAAATTTATCAAAAAGCTTATGATAAAGTTGTCAAAGATTCTAAAAATGAAAAAGAAATATCATCAAAAATAGACAAAACAAATTTAGAAGCTATTGATTTTTGGAAAGAGCAGTGGGATAATAAATATGAGCAACTATCTGATGTATCTCAAAATGTTTACAATAAAGTATTAGGGAAAGATTTGAACTATGTTCCCGACAGATTTGTAAAAGTATCTTCTGAAACAGGAGTTGTAGAGTTAGAAAATGAACAGTCTGCTTTCCATGAAAACAATGGAACAATATACCAAACAGAAACAGGTGTATTGATGACAGCAACAAGACCTGATACATTGCCTGTAAATCCTAAAAGTGGTGATACAAATAGATATATAGACTTGTCTTTTGATAATGCAAATGCAAATGCTATGTATGATGCGCTTGTTGATATAAATACTGCTGCACCAATAAGGCAAATACAATCTTTTACAAATTCATCTTACTTTAAAAAAATTGTTCCTCAAGAAGATGATGCAACAATTATTAAAAATAGGGTACAGTTATATGTAAGAAACATTAGAAATAAGAATCCATTTAGTACTGACGAGATGGCTAAGGCTGTTAAGGGATTGAATAAAGTTGCTGCCATCGGTGTAGGTCAAGCATTGGGGGGTATTACTCAGCCAATTAAACAGGTTATACCTGTTGCCATGAATACCATTATCAATGCAGGTGGATTGGATATAGGTGGTGTATTCAATGCAGATAAGTTAAAATTCTTGATGAATTCAGGATACGCTATTGCTAATAGAGGAGTTGAGTCTCAGGCTCAGATAGAATCTATTAATAAATTAATTGAGAAGTCTTCAAAAACTTCAGGAGAAAAGGCATTAAATTTCATAGAAGAGGCTAATAAAAAATGGATAGAATTATTCTTGGTTAAGCCCGATGTATATATAGCAAGAGCTTCTTGGCTTACCTATTATGAGAAGTATTTAAAAGATAATGGTATTAGCACTAAGGAGAAAATAGACTATAAGACTGATGAGTTGAATGAAGATGCAGCCAACTATGCTCAACGTATGGTCGATAGGCAGCAAAACGTATCTGACTCTGACCTTGCAGGTAAGCTGTTCTCAAATAAAGAATCAGCAAATCAATTATTGGTTAAAACACTTATGCCATTTGCGAGTTTCAGAATGAACCAATCTGCAAGATTAGGTGCTGACCTTGCAACACTAATGAATAAAACTTCTACCAAAGAAGATAAAGCAATAGCAGCAAAGTCTGTAGCAGGATATGGTGTTGAGATGGTTACATTTAGATTGATTTCAATTGCTACTGCTGTTCTTCTTGGAACTCTTGCTAAAAAAATAATGCGAAGGGATGAAGATGATGAAGAGAAGAAAAAAAGAGTTGACAATATTATTAAAGGTGCAAGGACGGGAACCTTTACAGATATATTCTCCCCATTGCCATTAGCAGATAAGTTAGTTCAAGAAGGTGGTAGTGCAATACTTAATAAGATTGAAGAAGCAACGGGTGCTCCAACTTCTATATACGAACCTAAGAGTGAAGACTACTTTAAAAACGCAGGCTTATTTGGTATATCTATAGATAGAGCAGGTCAACTTTGGGATTTATCAAAATTAGCAACAACGGGGAAGTACACAGATGATTTTGGTAAAGAGAAAACAATATCAGATGATGATAGAAAAGCATTAAAGACATTAATTATTCCTGCCATATTGGGTAATGTTGGATTGGCTCCATCTGAAGTTAATACAGTTATTAGATATGCCATAAAGGATTCTAAAAAGAAAGCTCCTATAGGTGCTCAAGAAGCGGAAGAAAAAATAGAAAGAGCAGAAGATAAACAAGAATCAATAGAGCAAAAAAAAGAGGCACTTGATGAAATTAGGTCTAAGACGGGTGATGCAAATATTATAAATGCTATAGAAGAAAAGATTGACGAATTAAAAGCTACCCCCGAAGAGAAGAAAGTAATAAAACAAAAAAATAAGGAAGAGGAAAGACTCAAGAATGAATTGCTCACTGACCCGGTAACGGGAGAAGAGTACGATACAGAATCTGATTTAAAAAAATACAACAATTCTCTTTGGAATAAAAACTTTGGTCCTAATTCTGAATGGTATAAAGACCATGAGTATGAAAAAGAAGTTGATAAATTGATGAATAAAGAAATTCAAAAAATGAAAGACGAAGAGTATGGGTATGTTCCTAAAAAGAAAAAAACTTCAAAAAGAAATTCTGATGGAACAGTTAAAAGAAAATCTTCAGGATTCGGGTCTACTAAGTTTGGAAGAGATTAAACAAATCTAACATACTTAAGACCTTTTTGTTTCTCGTAGTACACCATAATCTCGCCATCATTTGTCGAGCCTACTCGTGCAACTCTGCCTCCCCATTTTATTTCTCCTTTTAACTTTTCTGCTTGACCATATATAATACCATCTTCACAAGCCCATATAATAACGGGAGCAAGTCTTTTATCTATTAACTTCATTAGCTTTCTTGCCGATATTGGTAATGGGTATGCATCTCTCATCGTCCTTATTCTTCCTTTTACTTCAGCATAGGCAATTAGTTTTTTATCAGCATCAAATATTTTGTAGTCTATATCCATTGGGTCTAACTTTTTAAAAGAACCACCAAATATTTTTACAAATACTTCTACTGCTTTTTTCTCTCTAATTAAATCTTGCTCTGTTTCAAAAATCGTCATCTTCCATTATTTTTATAACTGCTCTAAGGTCTCTAATTAAATTTATTATTTCTTTTTTTGCATCTACATATTCCTTATCGACTACTTTTTCGTATACGGAAGCCACCAATAGGTGAAAACCTTCAGTCATAAAGTATATTCTATGTGCTCTGTCTTTCTCTAAGTTATTCATCAAACATTTTTCTTATTTTTCTTTCGACTATAAATTCGTGCCCAATTGGAGTATTCTCGTCTATAAATTTAACAATTCTATTTAATCTTTTGTCATCTATTATTATCTGTTCTTTTATTTTCTTGTTATCATTCTTTAATCTTTCATTCTCTACCATTAAAACATCAACTTTATTCGATAGGCTTAATACTTTATTGATAAACCCTTCTTTATTGTCTATATTTTCGGGATGCCTTTCATTCATAAACAAATCACGACACTTGGAGTACTTGCTTAATATTTCTGTGTCTGTTTGTATTAGCTTTCTGAGTGTGGCTATGTAATGGATTACTGTAGTATGGTCTTTCTTTAATGACATTCCTATTCTATTTAATGAATAGTTTATTTCTCTTAATATATATGCGTATATCATTCTTGATTCAACGACACATCTTTTCCGATTATTTGCCATTAAATCCACAGACATTACCATCTCTACTATGCTCTTCAGTATTTCAATATCGCTATTTTTCTCCTCTGTAAACTCCTGCTTTGATTCCATGTTTATTTAATTCTTTTATTCTGTAATCTTGTAATGTTGATAACTGCCCATCTGCTCTTTTAACTTCTATAAACTCCACGTCAGAATCTTTAGGTATAGCTATTAGGTCGGGTATACCATTCTTATTGGTTTTAATTAACTTAATAACGTAGTATCCCTTTCTCTCAAGCTCTTTAATTAGTTTTGTCTGTATCTGCTGTTCCGTCATTTAGCATCTGTTTAATTTTTTCTAAGTAAAGGCAATAGTCCATAGCTTCTTCTTGTGCGTGTTCAACCCACTGCAATAGACCAAGGTCATCTCTGTCCATTGTCTTACCATATTTCAATAGACCCATTTCAGCCCTTGCTTTGTACTTATTAATAACTGATTCGAGTATTTTGTCTTTCATTATTTGTTTGTTAAAATGTTTGATTGTGACATTAATTCTTTTATGGACATATTAACCCTACCGCATTGCTTAATAAAATCTTGCAACTTATATAGGTCGTCCTTAAGGAAAGCAAACCTATTGGCTAAGAAGTATTCATAAGGAAGACAACTTTCATCAAGGTCTATCTCCTCAAACTGAAAGCCTAATTCTCTCTGAGGTAAAACAACTATAGCAAATACAATGGTATACATCTCCCCTCTCTTTACCCATTTGTTTTTTGGTATATCGTTTGGTCTATTCCTATCATTTATGCAGGCACATCTAATCATAAAAATCTTTTTTAAAATGGTTAACGGTATAGTCTTTCTTTTTAGTTACTGCTTTATATATATCATACTCAATTCCTCCCTTGCTGAATATCCAATATACCTGATTGAATGCACGCTCCTTAGTCGTCATCCTATCTTTACTTTGCCAATAACTTGTAGCACTGAAGTCAATGTTATAGTACACAAGGTAATCCGCCTTTTTTAAACTAATACCTTCTCTTCCTGAAACAATTTGCAGGGCAATACTCTTGTCGGTGTCTTCAAAGACACTAAGTTCAGTTGTCAAGGAATCCTTAAACACTGACTTAAGGGCTTCGAGTTCCTCCTTAAACTTGTAGAATATACCAATCTTGCACCCCTCAAAGTGCTCCTTGATGAAGTCTGCTTTTGTGGTATCAACAATCATTGATGCACCGCTTTCAAATTTGATAGTACCTGAGCATAGCTGATGGACTTTCATCATTAACTTTACAGCAGTGTCGGCAAGAATAACCTCTTTTTTACCTTCTACAACTAAGTCCTTCTTGAGTCTTTCGATAAGGTTGTATGTCGATGGCTTTAACTCTACCTCAATGACCTCCTCAATAGTTTTAGTTATGAAGCCTGCCTCCTCTTGGGTATAGTTTATGGTGTATGGAGCCATAGCTTCAATGATAGTGTCAAGACCCTTGCTGTAGTCCTTCATGAACAATCCGTTTATTCTCTTCTGAGTAATCTTCACGTGCTTGTCTGCAAACTTGTAGAAGTTTTTGAACTCACGAAATGGGTTATTCCTTATGCCATATACCTGATGATACATCTGAGAATAGCTTTCGGGTGTTGGAGTGCCACTCAGTAAAATTACGTACGGATTACTACAATAAACAATATCCCTTACAAGCTCTGCTCTTGCACTTGGTTTAGCAAATGCTCCCAATGAATGAGCCTCGTCTAAGATAATTGCATCCCATACGTGTTCATCCATTACGGTGTGTAGGCTTTCATAATTAATAACAACTATACCATAAGATGGCTTTAGCATATTATAGTCATTTAATATTGAATCAACAGCCTTCTTTTTTGTAACAAATAGAACCATCTCAACGGGCATACCATTTAATATTCCAAGACTTGTAAGTGTCTTTCCTGTCCTTACCTCCATAGCAAGGTATAAGAATCGGTTTTCTAATAGTAAGCTTTTCCCTTTTTTTATTATGTCAATCTGATAATCTCTGTATTCCACTTTTACTGTTTTATAGTACTCGCAACTATCTATTATTTTTTTTACAACGTCAGGGTCGTTTCTATATTTGGAAACTTTTACTGTCTCAACAGTTTTTCCTCTGCCAACTTTTACGTCCTTAGTAGTTAGTATTATATTCTTTAAGGTCTCGCAGTAGTTAAGCATATCACTGTTGCTATATCCTGCTATTCTATCAATCAATTTGTTCATCTTTTTTCTTATGTATGATTATCCATCTTCCCGTCAAGTCTCTTCCTTCTTCGGGTATCGTTCCTTCTTTGAATAGTCCATAAGATATTAGCCACTTATAGAATCGTGTTCTACTTATGGTCATCTTAGCTTTCGGTCCATAGTCGGGATACTCGCTGATGAAATCAAAGTATAGGTCTTGCTTGTATAATCTTAGTCCAACCTCAAGGCTTGTATTCCTTGGCTGCCCATCAACAAGTCCACACCATTCTATAAAATCGTGGCAAGTTTCTGCCGATAGCTGACGAATCTTTAAATTGACAAACTTTGATTTGACAAGTCCCGTCCTCAAGTAAGACTTTAGGCATCCTATCATATAGTTGTCAAACTCACACCAATCATCATCGTTCCAATCTCCGAACATAAGTTTCCCAAACTCATCCAATGGGGTATATGCCTTGTTGTAATATTGGTGCAACTCCAATTCCCACTTCCTTCTCGCAAATGAATTGCCTGACCCCTTAATCGCATAGTTTGTTGTAATGGCAATCTTAGGAGATTTGCTGAATGGAATCTTAATTGCATCCTTATTCTTCTTCTCAAGAGTCAGACCTTCAGTGACCACACTGAAGAGACGCTCGAAGTCAAAGTGCTTCTTCACATCATCAAAGCATAGTATCTGTGTATCCGCTGACACCAACTGATAAGCGAAGCTACGCTCAAACGTAAATGATTTACCATCAATGGTAACCAACTTCTTCATCTTGCTCAGTGCGTTCATTAGCAATCCCTTACCCGTTCCACCTTCGGGGTTGTCGCTAATAACCTCATCGTTCAGAATCACCGCAGGACAGAATGATAGGTTCTTGTACCCGTGCTGTAGGAATCCAAGCGTGCTCTCCATAGAGCTAACTCTACCATCCTCATCGTTGCAGATATTCCTTACAAACTTCTTAAAGTCACAGTTACTTGTAACCTTACACATGCTGAAGTTCCTATCTATCACGTGGTCTTTCCACACGTATCCTCCCAAATCCAAGTAGTCTATTGGTATAATCTCGTCTTTGACAATCTTTACTGCACAATTCTTATAGTACAGATAGGCTGAATCTTTCGTATCCTCAATGAAGTAAATGTCAATGGTAGAAAGCATAGACAAGAACTCCTCCTTAAAGAATCGGGTATTGTCTGCAAAATAATTGTAAACGCTGATGTCGTCCAACTCAAGTAGATGACCAAGAACATAGTCTTTAATCTCCTTCTCTGAGGTATGGTCTATTAAGTTGTTAGTTACCTTCACGAATACGTAGTTCTTACCACCTTCAGGGCAGTACTTATAGAATCCTGAGTCTTCTAAGAACTGCTTGAACTGAATATGTATAATCTTTATAACTCCTTTATCGTTCTTTACCCAAAATGTCTGCTTCGCATTCTCTTCCTCAACCTTTGAGAGTACAGCTTCGATAGTATCGCTATCCAAGTTGGAGTCTTGCAATTGGTAGCGAATCTCTTTTTTTGATACACCCCTTCTTAACTTTGCTTTTATTTGGTTTACTCTCTCCTCGTCTTCATAATACTTTGTACCAAAGTTAGTCGTGTGCTTGTACGCTGAATCAATTGTGGTCTGAATCTCCTTTATTGGGAAGTCTTCGGTAGCAAATTGATTTAATACGTAGGATGCAAGGCTTTTGTTAATACCAAAGTCATTAAATGCCATAGCTATGATGTAGGCATTGTGGTTTCTCTGCCCCTCACTCATTGGGTACTTCTTCTGCCACCACTTAACAAGTATCTCCACTATCTTATTCTCGTCAGTGATTGGTATAGTAGCTTGGTCTCTGTACTTACTTACCTCTGTGTACTCAGCCTCTTCGATGATGTCCCAAATCGATGAGTTCTCGTTAAAGTGAATTAGAGGGTCATAGGACTCATAACACACTCGACTGAGGTTCTTACTCGTCTTATCGAAGTAAGGCGAATTAAAGTACTTCTCAAGGCTGTTAAAGTAGTTTACGTGATTGTCTATGTCGGCAGGAACTTTGACCAACACCTTAAGACCATTCCCCGATGGACTTATAAATACTGAGAAAGCATATTTGTTTTTGCTTAGGGTCTCCTTGTCTTGTAGAAGTTCTTTTTGCTTAGTGTAACCATCAAAGTCCAAACAGATAAGACCACTATGTTCGGTAATAGCTGAATCAGACCTCTTGTTAAATGTACCACTGAAACATATAGCAGGCAACTGCTTCTTGAGTTCATTCCTTTCGGGCTTCCTCTTCTCTAATCTAATCTTCTTTACAAGTTCCTTGGTCGCTCCATCCTTTATGCGCTCAAGAATAACACGAACATCACGGAAGAACGGAGTCTCTGTTTCCTTGATATTTTGAAAGATTGTTATGTTATATGTCGATAATGTCATGTCTATGTCGATTTTATGTCGTTTTTTCCTTTATAACTAACTGATATTTAACTATATGATAGATTATGT
>Ga0247723_1001053_pt1 | contig 16749 bp, 19 predicted proteins | sample MSEWelMarce5H_FC_FD_189079 | JGI IMG/M metagenome (GOLD analysis project Ga0247723, IMG submission 189079) | Subsurface sediment microbial communities from gas well in West Virginia, United States - MSEEL Well Study Marcellus 5H_FC | ecosystem: Environmental > Terrestrial > Deep subsurface >...
CATAGGTCGGTTGATCGAAACAACTCGCCGCTATTTTGAGAGTCGTTTCGTATTCTCATTTCGTGTAGTTTGATTGGTCTCAAACGGCTCCACGGCATGAAGTTGCGGTTTGAATAAAAGCCATTGGAAGGGATAGTTGACTTCTTGTCCCTTTGCGACAGGAAGTGTATAGCTCTTTTGCCAATTGGGTTTGGTAAATGGTTGAACCTTAGCAATCTCCATCTTAAAATGTGCCGACAAAATAATGTGGTTCCTTCTCATCCTGGTCATCGCGATCCTGATTGGACTGTTAAAATATAGAGAAACCTTCGTAATCAAATACGGAAACCCATTTGATGATGAAGACTTGTTGTCGTTTGATCGTGGTGCCAAAGGGACGCGGATTTTCTCCACGACACCGGATACGTGTCCTTCAACTAAATCTGACTTGGATGCAGGACTTTGCTACGAACCTTGTCAAGATGGATACCATGGTGTAGGTCCAGTGTGTTGGGCAAATTCAGTGAATGTAGGTATTGGTCTAGTACTGCAACCGAGGTCATGTGAAGACTCTGGGTTTAGAGGATATGAAGATTGGGGCCTCTTGTGTCAAAATCCAATACGAGCCGTAGATTGTAAGTTTAGGGGATTGTTCAATGAATGTTGGCCTGGTCTTGTAGGAGGTGAAATTGGAGCCAAACAGCTCACGTGCGATAATTACGGAGATCGAGACAATGTAGATGCTCTTTGCTACAAGAGATGTCCTAAGAACCTTCCTAATCGCGTTCCAGGTATGCCCTATTTGTGTTTTGAGGGTAGTCGAGGTCTTTCCTATGGACGTGGCGTGGGTGAAATTCCACCGATTATGCGCTTTGGCGAGTAAGATTAACAATACCCTGTACCATCACAGGCACGCGCTTTAGAACTAACAGTAGAAGCAGCGGCTTGCTCTGCACCCGAAGCTTTGTTCATAGCATTGTCGAGAGTAGATTGAAGTTGTTGTAATCCTGAGTTAACCGAAGAATCTTGTGTTCTTAAGGTTGCATAATTGGTTAATATGGGGTTTAACACTGCTGCAATTTGGTTTGCTCTTCCTCTGGCATCTGCAGCATTCGCTCCAGCTGAATTAATTAGACCATCGTAATAACCAGGATTCATTCCCTGAAAATCACCTGAATATAGTTCGTTCTGTGTTTGAGTCGCAGCTGCTTGTGCTTCGGTTGCTTTGTTCTGAGCCATGTCGTAAAAGAGGTCTAGAAAATTTAAATCTGTCATTATTCTTGCTCTTGCACTGCTAATATCACCCAGGGCATTCATTATATCCATCACAGATGGACCTGCTGGTGCAGGTGCTGGTGCTGGTGCAGGTGCTGGTGCTGGTGCAGGTGCAGGTGCAGGTGCTGGTGCAGGTGTAGTTGTAGACGGTGCTGCTGCATTCGTTGCAGAGGAAGATGGTGCTGCAGCCGTAGGTCCGATCGAACTTGACGTTGAGGCTATAAGAGACGATCCAGAGGTTCGGTTGATCTTAAACATATTCGCGTCATCTGCAGTCGTGGTTCGATCGTCAAATAGCAAGCTATCCCCTTGTGGTTTGATGTCCCAATTTCCAATTTTGAGGGTATTGAATGAAAGACTGTTTGGATCCACATTCGCTGCAGGTCCTGTTGCTCCTGGTGCTCCTGTATCACCTTTAGGTCCTGCGGCTCCAGTGGGACCTATATCCCCTCGAAGTCCATAGGGACCTTGTGCTGAGAACTTCTGACTACTTGCTGAGGCGATGGGTTCATAGTATGGATTCTGATTGGTCATTCCTTCTCGGACAAGTGCACCTAGATCCTGAGTAAATTGTAAACCATATCCACTGCTTCGACCCATAAATCCTTCAACGACCTTTTGACTGTAGTCATATGCCTGTTTGACCGGTGAAGAGTCGTATCCAGACCATTCATGACGAGAATAAGGATCCAATGTGAATGCCTTCATCATGTTCTTGAAACGCTTGACCATTTCATTGAACTTCTTGGTATCGGCACCTGGAACCGGTGCAGGTGGTTTGAAGTTTCCCTTGGGCTTGAAACCAAAGCAGTTGACTCCAAACTTGTTGGAAGGATCAAAGTAACCACCATTCACACCAGGTCGACCACATCGTGTACGTCGTCCTTGATCAACTTCGTTCTGAAGTCTTTGCCAGGTATCCTTTTGTGTAGGATACAATGCCATACCTCCAGCCGACCAGCCATAGCTACACCACTCAGCACCTTCTGCAAAGGCTTCCATGATCTGCTCAAGTGTTGCGAGTTCAGCATCGTAAGCAGCACATACTGCACTTGCTTCGTCGTAGGTAAACTGTTGATCATTGATATGGAACACTTCACTTCCAATGGTTTTTCCAATCAGATTAGGTTTAGAAGGTTCAGGAACGATTTCATCCTTCTTAGGTGGTTGATACATGAGAAGCTTGTCGATGTCAATGATATCGTAAAACACGAGCACGATCAAAATCAAAATCATCGTCGCCCATAATACCATCACTGCAAGAAAGGATCCAGTTGAAAAGAGAACAAAAATAGAAAGAACCGACACGAAGACACCCATAAGAATTCCATAAAGGTCTGAAGTCAAAAACTGTGTGGGTTCTTCTTTATTGATTGTAGCTTTAGCACTTGCGGCTCTAGCTGTTGTCGTTGCGGTTGAGGTTCCGCTAGTGCCAGTTCCTCCAGTTGTTGATGTTGTATTAGCGCCAGTTGATCCGGCTGTTGAGGTTGTATTAGTGCCAGTTGCTCCGGTTGTATTAGTGCCTGTCACTCCGGCTGTTGTGCTTGCGGTTGAGGTTCCGACTTCGGTTCCTCCGGCTGTTGTAGAAGGTGCAGCGCCCATTTACTTATTCCTTAAGACGATAATACATTAACAACCTCATACGATCATCGTGTGGCATAAAGGTCGCTGAATGAGACTGAACGTGTTGATCGTCAAATCGATACCACGGCTTACCTGGAGGAAGGTCGCGACCCCATGTGAACCAGTGCTTGCCTGCGAAACACACGATGGAGAAGAGAGCATATCGGATAGTATTCATAACAATCACAGGTGTATAGGAAGTGGTTGTATTCATAGATGTCTGGTGAAACATGAGGACGTCTGGGAACTCAGTGATGAAGAGTTGTTTTGTACATCCACGGTTTGAGCAGTCATCACATTTCCAATCGTCGATGGTAACAGGTTTGACTGCTTCGGCGATCGCATCTGCGACGGTTTGTTTAGCATGGTTGGGTGCAATTGAGAATTCTGTGAATGTATCGTTTTGGTGAACTGTAAAGGGGCAATGTTTGCAGGTAATCTTATTCACAACCTTGAATCGCATGAGCTTATCAAGGAAGGGAATTTTATCACAGAGGAACTCGATGAGTTCGTGTGAATCACCAATGCCTTCTCCAGCAGGAAGTTGAGAGGAGACTTTGATGCATTCGAAGAGTGCTTTCAATCCTTCATCGCCTCGGCTGGCCCAAATCTCAGCTAGGCATTCCTCGACTGGAGTTTCAGTTTGGTCGTCATTTAATCGTTGCTGTACTTCTGGGATACGGAAGATGGCTTGTAGTGCTGCGTTGATCCAACAGGATCCATTTTTGTTGCGAAGTCCAAAGGGTTTCATTTTATTTAAAGAAGGCTGAGAAATCAGTTAGAAACGGAACAGGATCCGTTTTGAAAGAATAGTTCGCCGCCGTAAAGGTTTGCGATACTCGGTATGGGTCTGGAATCTTGTCCATGTCTCCAGGAACACGCGAAAATGGGAAAAATCGACTGGATTCAAGAGAACCAAGACCTCCAGCTGTGGGTATCAACCCTTTATCGTCTTTCTTAGAGGGGACACCATTGCCTCCACCTCCCAAGAGTTCAGGATATCGGCTGGTTTTCGTCGAATCGTCTGTAATAAGTCCACCACTTCCAATGCTTGTATAGAGAGGTCCAAACACTTGCTTTAGACGATCACCAGCTGTAGTCGGCGTCATACCACTTGTGTTAGACATTAGACTTGTTCCACCTGTGCTGGGTGTACTAGACATTAGAGTTGTTGCACCTGTGCTGGGTGTCATTCCACCTGGAGTAGAGCCTTGATCTACAAAGTATCGTTTGAGAAGTATTGCAAATCGATCTTCCGATCCAGGTTCGACCTTACCAACAAGAGTTGATCGAATACCCTCGAGTGTGGTTGGGACGTTTCCAAGTTTATAGTTGTACCAGTAGAAACCACTTGCAACAAAGTTAATGGTCCTTTTCAATATTTGCTCATTTTGAGTTGGGTTTGGATTTGGATTTCCATTTTGATTGTAGAGAGCCAACCATTCGCTCTTCTCTCCAGGTGTTAACAAATTATAGATTCGCTCACCTTCTGCAATGTTGTATAGTTTAGGAAAAGGCATTCCCTGTACATCTTCAGTAGGTTCTTGAACCCCTGAAGTAGATGCTGGAGTTACAGGAGGTGTTGGTGTAGACGTCGTAGGCTCCGTAACGGATGGATTGCTACCTACAAAAGTAGCAGCAATAACATTAGGAGTGGGTACAGACGTCGTAGGTTCAGTAGGTGGGACATAATACACGCTGTTAGGGTCATTAGTAGAAGTGGTAGGAGGAGGTGCTTGAAAGAAAGACATTGAATATCCTTGAATAAAGTAGGTCATCATAATAGGTTTGAGCTGCTCCTTTACAGGAACAAAGTATCCACCGCCTTCACTGGATAAAAATTGATCGATTTGAGATTCTTGGATGGGAGCTGTTGCAGTTCGGTAGACCCTCCAGTAAAACACAGACGCTCCCCACTTAATGTATTCCCTTACAGCAGCTTCTCCTACCATTGTTTTAAATTCTTCCTGCTTGAAGGGAGGTAGTAAGTTCAAAAGCATAGTAATAGTTTGCTCGTTATAGGTTTTAGGTATAGTTGGATCCGAATAAGGTTCAGTAGGCTCTGTAACCGATGGATTAACACCTGTAAATGCAGGAGTAGGTGCAGAGGGTTGATCGATAAAGTATTTCTTCAAAACAGTTGTTACATCCGGTTTTATATCCGGACCTGAGTTTATAGTGGTCCACTGATCAAGTTGTTGTTCTGTAATCGGAGTGTTTGCAGGTGCATACACTTCATCATAAAACTTAGTTCCAAGATATCCAAGCATTTCTTTCGCATTTTGTTCAGCCCCAATAATTTGAATTAATCGCTGTTTACCGGTAGTGTCTAATAGATTAAACAACTTAGTTTGCACAGTTGGGTTATAAAACCTCATTCCATATTGTGCCATAAATTGAGGTTCTTCAATTGCTGCAGTAGGTCCAAATCGTTCACGAACGTTCCATAGAATAGCTATGACTAGAGTGATACATAAAGCAATCCACAACCACCGTCCCTTCATTGTCCTTAACGTTGAGATTTGTTCGCGGACTATACCCACTCTCCTAACATTCCAAAACCATACATAACCCACAGAATGACCAATGTTATATGATTCAACCCAAAAAACCAAAAGATCGTTGCAAGAATAGGAAACCACATTGTTCATACGTTATAAAATGAAACATCGGTCCAACTCGTCGATTTACTTTTAACGATACCTTCGCGTCGCGGAGTTGTTTGAGGCACAGGCTGATAGACCCCTTCAGACAACAAACCCTTACGACTATCCGACGGTTTGTACGTTGGACGATTAGTATACTGCGGCCACGTTTCGTCGACTCCGTCTTTAGGTTCAATGGCTTGACTACCTCCTTTCGATTGAAATCCCTTGAGAGCGCCAGTTGTGACAAGTTGTTTCTCTTCGCGTTCAGCTGCACTTCCTCCACGATCGACTGCAAATCCAGAGAGGATGATTTGTCGCAACGAGTCTTTACTGACGGTTTCAGGTTGAGACTGTACAAACTCTTCCACTTTGGCGGCTGGAATGGTTGCAGTTGCGTTTTCAGTGCGTGCAGGTTTATACACGGTATCGTAGAACGCCTGAAGTGCTTTGATGTAGTCGTCATCCGAAGCACCGATCGAGATTTGAGCATCAATTTTACTTTTCCATGCAGCGTCTTCCAGTGAAGGACGTTCACCAGGTCCGTCGACTTCTACATAATGTTCGCGCCTGATTCCAAGTATAAACAGAAGCACGCAGAGTGCGAGCAGAATCCAAATGACTCTCATTGTTATTGAACACTACAAGTTTCAACCGGTTTAACAGGTTCTGGGAGTTTGGGTTGAGGCTTCTTTGCACGAAGATCCTCTCGAGTTTTCTCAGCTCGATCCAAGTCGTATTCACCGCGTGCAATTGCAGCTTCAGAGGATTGAATACCTTCCCAAGTAGGCGACGTAGCAGAATATTTGGCTTGAGCCACTGGATCGCGTGGTTTGAATTCCAAAAATCCTGTAGGGATGGTCGATGTTAAGTTCTTCTCGAGCGACTTCGTGTACTCCTTGTAAGGCTGAAAGTTTGCCATTTTCTAGTTGTCTATATAAATGTCTAGCCGTCCTACCGTTGTGTATTTCTATATGATCGGATGCCCTCATTGCGAAGCCATGCGACCGGCTATGGATCAAGCCAAGAAAATGATGAAAGGAGTGGATATTGAAGAAAAGGAGTCTGCTCAAGTTGAAGATGCAGACGGTGTCTCAAGCTTCCCTACCATCATCCTCAAGAAGAAGGGTAAAGAAGTCAAACGAATTGAAGGTTCACGTCCAGACGGTGGAACGATCGTGAAGGAATTAGGCTTGAAGAGGGGCGGTTCCAACAGGGGGCGAACTCACCGAAGGGGTAGGAGTCTCCGCCATCGTACCCTTCGCAACCGCAAAGCCTTCGCTTAAGAGCTTTTGATTGGTTGCCTGTCCATTCTTACCTAAGAACTTGAGAAATCCACCATGATCGTCTGCAGCCACAGTGTAGAAGTTGCGCTGCGATTGCATCATATCAAACACATCACTCGTGTCCATGTAAATGTTGGACGTCTGTGCAAAAGCTTGATTCACTTGATCGCGTACGTCTACGCTGGTGACTTCAGCTGCAGGGGGTCGGTCAGGTGTATCGAGAATGTCCGTCAATCCAGGGTTCATGAACGGATTATCGGACGTGGGCATGGATACTTGAGTACCTCGGTATCCTGACACGACCGGACCAGCTTGAAACCCCTCCATTGTAATCTTGCGTGCTTGAGGAAACCAAGCATTCAAGAAGATTGTGATAAACATCACGAGTGGCACAATCAGCATATACCACGGATCGCGTGAAGTCACGAACAATAGAATGGACAAATAGGTTGAAAAGCGAACCACAGCATTCAAAGCTGCGCTTACGCTCATGTTGGGCTGTGGGACAAATGTAAACCATGTATCCGAGCGAAACAATACACTCGGTTCCGAATACCAAAATTGTTCTGTCATCTCTTACTTTGAGCCACGGAGTTTTTGTTGATGCTTCTTCTGTAGACGTGCCAACATACGAGCCCTTCGTGCGTCCGGATGATTGGACAGGATTTCACGTGCTGTATTTCCAGTTGTATTCTGTGCATGCTCACCTAACACGGCTTCATTCAAATACTTACCAAATGACGATGTAAACTTTGCACGGATCGTCTCAATGTCTCGACGGACTTCTTCTGGATTAATCTTACCGGTTCGAACCTTCTCTTCCAAAATGGTCTTTGCGCGCTGCATGAGATCATTCAATACTGGACTCTGTTGTGGGTTGCGCAAGAGTTCCAGCAGCTCCTCTGGGTTCTCGAAATCAATGTCTAATCCGACCATTGAAACCGACTGCATGATGTCTGCGACCAGTGACACAAGACGTGTGTTCATGATGACTTCAAACATTTCAGACATCGAGGATTGAGTCTCTTCATCGTCCAAGATCTTTTGGATCTCATCGGCTTGATCCATGTTTCCAGGTAGAAACTTCTTGAAGGTCTCAAGGATTTTTCCAAACTTCTCCTTTGGATCTCCGTGGAGAACCGAGAACATAAGTGCCATTTGCAGTTTCTTCCATTGATCGTCTGTACCTTTCCATTCGACACGAATACCAGGAAAGAGCTCGATCTCTGAAAGCAATGTGTTATCGCGTTGAACCACTCGTAATAAGTGAGGCAACAAGGTAGTTTCAAGGTGGACGAATAACTCCTCATGAGCCTTCAAGCTTGGGTGAGCTTCATTGAAAAGGTTCACAAGATTACGCAGATGTTCCATTTACTGTTTTGTAGTCATAATATCTAAGCTCTATTTCCACCGCGCGATTCAAACTCTTTAATTTGGGAGTCGGTTAGGCACACACAGCCTCGGTCCGATGAAAAGGGACTTGGGCAGCAATCGGCTGAAACTCGGTTGTTCTGAAACTGGAAGAGTTCCTGATCGTTTGCCATCTCATACGGCTTCTCTGAGAGAGGCTTGGGTTCAGAGCCTAAAAGAGGTGAGACTCCGTTGTATCCAGTGGGGGTAGGTCCATCGACCGATTGCATATCGAGAGGCATACCGACTTGACGTTGTGCAAACTTCTCCTTGACTTCTTGAGCGACCGCGGTGGGTGCAGAAAAGTTGATAAATAAACCTGCTAGGATCGCTGCGACAAAAAACGCCAAGACTACAACTGTTCGTTTCATTGTTTCTTGGGGTGGAAAAAATCAAAACGGATTTGTAATTTCCAGCCAATCGTCAGTCCCTACCATGAATTACGATCACCTTTCCCTAGCAGAACTTAAGAAGCACGCACAAGGCCGCCGCATCAAGCTATACTATACCAAAAGTATACGCGAACTACGATGGCTCCTCTCTCAACCTGATATCCCTATGCAGTACAAACTCGAAAAGTTTACGATCAAAGAATTACGCGAACAAGCCAAAGCAAAGAACATCCGAGGATTCTGGAACCTCAAACGAGGCGACCTCTTAAACATTCTGTATCCCTCTGCCGCGGAGCAGCATGACCAGAATAATCAAAATACCCAAGAACATCATAGCCCACAACCCAACGATTGCGATAAGGTAGGGATGTAGGACTTCCATCACGTGCCACACTAAAGGCGCAAAGAGGGTGCTATGTAATGCCTGTTGAACTTCTGGAGTTTTAATACGATGCATTGCGTCATTCACAAGCGATTCTAAGAATTTACTCATTTGAAATTTGTCTGTTAACACATATAAACATGAAGCTTAACCAGACGAAAATGGTTCGCCTAGGTGCCGTCCTAGCAGGTGTTGCAGTCCTTTACGTCCTTTTTACTTCTTACTCAGGCTCCAAAATGATGCGCGTCGACAAGGCCGAAGAGCTCGGCGGAACTGGTCCTATGGCACCTCTCAGTGAGGGGGGCCCTTATATGAGCCTACCACATGGTGTTGCAGGCAATGCTGCATCCGCCCAGGGAATCCAGGGTCGCACCCCATCGTCTCAACAGACGTACACGGAGTCAACCTTGTCCTCCTCTGAACTTCTCCCCAACGGCAAGATTGGCGCAGACTGGTCCGCCGTGAACCCAATTGGCGGAGAGGATCTCAAGGGACAGAACTTCCTCCAAGCAGGTTACCACACCAACGTCAATGTGATTGGTATTGCACAGACTAACCGAAATGCAAGCTACGACATCCGATCTGAGCTTCCTAACCCTCAGTCCAAGGTCGGTCCCTTCTTGAACACGACCATCGACCCAGATCCGTTCAAGTCTTCACGAGCCCTTGAGGGTCTTTCTGGTTAAACACAAACCTATACAGTAAATAATGTTACCCTTCGCAGTGATAGGGGTGGGTGCTATGCTCGCCTATACGATGACACAAGGTCCTCGTAACACACTTCGTATCCAAGGCCCAGATGGCCATTCATACGAAATGCAGAACTTACCGGAAAAAGAGAAGGCTGTGAAATTGATGTCTGAAATCCGAGAGAGTCTCGTCAAATTACACACGCATTACAAGGAGACTCCTGGATTGTCGAGTGATCCACCTGTGGGTCGGTTCATCGATCGATTTGTACCGGACGTCTTTGTGGAGAATGATATGGCTTCTCCAGACACTTCGTATTCAGAAAACAAGGGACAGAAAATTGTGGTTTGTTTGCGCGACAAGACGCGTGCACCGACCTATCCATTAATCGATAAAAATACCATCATGTTCGTCATGCTTCATGAAATGGCCCATCTCATGACTGAAACGATCGGACACACGCAAGAGTTCTGGTCCAACTTCAAACGGATCCTAGGCGATGCAGTTCAGATTGGATTGTATACGCCTGTTAATTATGCCCAACAGCCGACACCCTATTGCGGTATGACGATTACGGATACACCGTTATAATATCCTGTCGTCAACAAATAATGAAGACCCTTTCTCTTTCAGGGACCTTACAATCGGTCTCGTTCTTTGAAGACGATACGATTGAAACGGTTCGTCAGTGGACCGCTTTAGCGATGGGATCCCATCCGGATCGTTTATTCATTGAAGTCAAAGCGACTTTACCCAAAGACTATTACGCAACCAATCCAGTGCATTGGACCAACTTGTTTTTACGGTTGTCGATGGACGGTCAGACGATTTCGTCCGATCGGCTCAAAGTCTACCTCACACAAATCCGGATGGCAACCGGTGTGACTGAACGAGACGTTACACGCGATGAATGGGAATCGCATGAAGACTTCTTGCGACCGTTGTATGATCCATCCTCGGACTTTGATGAATGGAGACTGTTGGGTGTTGACGATGTTCATTCCTTTGTGATGCCGTTACCTCCGACTGAACTCCCAGGTCTTCAAGCTGCATCACGTCCTCTGCTTCAGACCCAAAGTTTATTTGAGACCCATCATCCATACGAAGTCAGTGAACTGCGTGCAACTGTACTACCGGATGGAGCTTCAGCCAATGTCAAACTCAACTACTATCCTCGATTGAAATCTGATACGCCTCCTACAATTGAATCGGTTCGTGCAAGTCTAGAAGGATCTCAACGTCTTCTCAAGACCCTGATGGATTTGGATACACCTAAAAATCAAACAGTCTCTGTCGTTCGTGCAAAATGGTATATTCCACTCGTATCTACTCGATTTACATCTCCGCGTGCTCGCTTCGAACAAATCTTTTATGGGTTGACTGTATCTCCAGAGACTCCATACATAGGATACTTCACAGCCAAGACCGATACGACACGACACAAGTTTTATGTTGAAAATCCGAAAGACAAGAAGCCGTTCGTAGACACTTCAATGTGGAAGGGATGGACTTCCAATACTCAGCCTCAACGCAAACTACCCACTCTTTTGTTGTATCGTGGAAGCTCTCGAACCTCGTTTGATCGTGTTGCAGTGACGGATCGTGACATTACCATCGATGTACGACGAGATCGTGGAAGTACAGAAACCCTTGAAGAACTCAAGCTCAAGGCAATGGAATGGATCAAAACGTTGGATGGATTGACGCCGTTTCTTATGATGAGCGACCTTGAATTAGGACGTTGGGATTTGTCGGATCTATCCGTATTAGCAACCTATGCAAAGGAAGTTCGTGAATTCGATATGCACCGATTTCCTTGTTTGCAATCGATCTTTGGATTCCAAAACGATACCTTCCGATTGTTACGTGCTGAACATACGAGTGATGATATTTCACCTCGCGAGTTACAAGCCCTTCAAGTCTTGAACCAAGAAGATGCAGTTCAAACTCCAGAGTATTTGGCTGAACAATTGAACCTTCCAGTAGAAGAGGCACGCGACTTATTGTCTACTGTGATTGCGCGAACCGAAGAACTCAATCTTGAAAAGTCTCTTCGTGCCTATCCGGTCCTCAAGTTTTCAAACAAAGAGGTGATTATTAAATTCGTCACGAACCTGGATCGAACACTGCATTATGCAAACCTATTGAGACACGTCTTGACTTCGGATGCAGAGTCTGTGGATCAAATCTGTCCACGACGAATGGAAAAGGTCGTTCCTAAAGTTGCAATCCCACAGCAAGAACTTCAAATGGAGTCTGAATTTACGGCCGACGAAGACTTCAATGCATTACTTGGATTTGATGTAGAGGAGGAACCAGCTGAAGAAGTCACTCAATCTGTACAGGCACCGAAAGAGAAGAAAGTGAAAGTTGCAGCCAAGACGATGGGAACCTACAATTACTTCAATCGACGTCTTCAAGAGTTTGATCCTGCAACGTTTGATAAATCTGTCTATCCAGGCAAGTGTGATAAACCAAAGCAAGTGATTGTCTTGACGCCAGACGACGAAGCACGAATAGGACCAGAGTATAACTTTTCCAATGTCCCTGACTCTGAAAAGCATCAACTGAATGATCCAGATGGTAAAGTCATTTGTCCTCCGTATTGGTGTATGCGAGATGAAATCCCATTGCGTGAAGATCAGCTGAAACTAGGAGACGATGGAATGCTTCATTGCCCTGTGTGTGATGGAAAGGTGCGTACATCGGATACATTGGATACCCTCGAGTTTACAATCATCAAACGAGATGGGTCTGCAAAGTTCCCAGACGATCTTCGTATTTCTTCCACACTGAATGGACGAAAAATGCCTTGTTGTTTTCAAACCCCTCGTGCAACGAATGTCCTTGGAGCGAAGGATGAACCGACCTATGTATTGGATGCAACGACTACCAATTTACCTGGAATGCGATTTGCCTACCTTCCTGCAACGATGGCTCAACAACTCTCATTGGAAACCGAGTATGCGACTAGTGTGAAGAAAGGACGATTAACCTCCGGTGAATCCGATCTGTTCCGCGTTGGACTCGGTCGACCCTCGAAGACACTTCCACAACTGTTGAATGATGTGACTCCAATCCTTCGTCCATCGGAAGCTCGAGAGAACCTCATGCGATGTTCCTTCTTCCGTACTTGGAAGCAACGTGGTCGTGGCGATACGTATTTGGATCAGATTGTATCCTCGATTGATTATGCCTATCAGCACGGAGAACTAGGGTTTCTTGAAGAACTCGAGTATGTGACCACTTTTTTGAAATGTGAAGTCATTCGCATCAATATGGAAACCTCACGAGTGGAATGTGGATTTTGGTCTGAGACATCTGGCGCATCCAGTCGCACACTTCTACTGATAGGCAATGGAATCTTAGCTCAAGTATCACGTGTTCGAGATAAGAAGGGATTCAAGACTGAATTTACAACAGACTTGCGAAAACCCATCTTCAAATCAGTCTTACCGATCGTACGAGGCTTGCATGTTCGTGCATGTGCTATCGAAAATCCAACCTTGAATGATGCAGTACAAGAGTTATTGTCCAAAGGCAAAACATCGTATGAAGTCATTCTAGACCCTTTCAAGCGAATTCAAGCCGTCTTGGTTCCGAAGGAAATCATCCTTCCCATTCAACCTTCAACACTTCCTCCTGAGCAAGGTATTCCAGTACGTGAAGGATTTCACAGTCTTTCAGCTGAAGATCTACCGGTAGGATCCACAGCTCGTGCGTTTTTGTCCACTACAAAACACGCCAAATTCAAGGTCCAATCCGAACTACACGATGTGACTGGACGAATCGTAGAACTTGAACTTACGTCTGGATTACGTGTTCCCATTCAACCGGAAGAAACTGAAGATACAGAGGAGCCCAAAGAAGTCCTTGAAACGATGCGACGTATCCCAGAAAGTGAGTTGGTGGAAGGAATGCCGAATGCAGCGGATCTACGATTAGCTCAAGAGATTTCCTATTCAACGGAAGTCTATGAGTTCTTACTGTATTCGTTGTCCAAAGACATTGAGTTGGAAGAGTATGGAACGCTCAAAGATGCAATCGTGCAAAAACGTCCATCTCTCTACAAGGAATTGACCAAATGGTTCAAAGCCGAAGCGTATGAAGACACAACTAAGGCTCCCATTGAGTTTTTGAATAAAGTGCGAACACCGTGCGGTCAGTTCACAGATAAGAACAAGTGTTCTAAATCCTCTTTGTGTGGCTGGCACAAGAACACTTGTAAGATCCGAGTCAAGCCCATTGTGGAAAAGGAAGCAGTTCTCAAACGAATTGCAACGACACTCCGTGATAACGACAAACAGCGTGCGCTGGTTCTCGATGGCCGGTTGTCTCCATTTTTCAGTACGATTTTATATTTGGAGATGCCTCATGAATGGATCACAACAGTGGTTTAGGTTAGTCGAGTAAAATGATACTTAGAAGTATCTATTGTTTTCTTGTATTCTATCGTTCTATCTGCATTTACCTTATATACAAATGTCTTATCGCCCTTCCATGTAATTGTGGTATTCTCTATGTACTTTTGAGTTTCTTCCCATGTTTTGAATACATTTTTATAGAATGATTCCCTTTGATCTCCTGTTAATGAATCGTAATGGTCTTTTAACTCTTGATAAGCTATATTCTTTCTAAGACATTCAACTATGCTTCGCTTGTCCAAATCGCTAACATATTCACAGCGCAATACATCTTCAACGTTTAGAAATGTAGGAAGGTTTTTAGAGTTTCCGTTTGTATTCTTAATCCATTGCTGTGTCAATAGTGGAGTATTCTCGGCCCCAAACAGTTTATTCCACTTAAGACGATCAGGCATACTTGTTTGACATAATATCCATTCAGCCTGTATTTCATAAAGTTCCCCATCAAACCCTGAGTTTTTTATCTTCTCGAGTTTCTCCTTACTCACTGGATTTTTATGACAAATCTCTATCGCATAGAGAGGGCGACCCTTGTGAGCACAAACTATATCAATCACAGCAAACACGTTAGCACCCATGTCTTTACATTGCTCATATGTTGGAACGAATCCGTTGAAAAGTAGTTGTTCATCCTTTGCAATAAGTTCATCCCAGTTTGTTTGCCATGAATTACCTTCTATTGTTGTATATAATTCTCCATCTACTCTAATTTGCTTATTGTTTTTAACTGACGCAAATGGATATTCTAACCAAACACCGCACTCTCTGTTTGACCTAAAATGAACGTTCTCAATCTTCCGATGAAAACTATCATCACACTCTTCCAACCACCCTTTTAGAACCTGCTTTGCCAACAAATGTTTATAACTCTCATTGTGAACGAACGCGGACATATATTTATTCAGTATCTAACACTCAGGATCCGTTTTGAAAGGTAAAAATCACTCTAGGTTTCTAGGTTGATTTTTATAGTCTTTTGGGTTAGTTTTTGTATCTTATGTTGTTCGTTTAGACCTTCTTGAAGTGAACCTTGAGGAAGCGCTGGAGATTGAGGTAAGTGACCTCAGTCTTGTCATCCACTCGGAGCAGCTTAGCAAGTGCTGCGTTGGGTAGAATGCGGCGCTTGAAGGAAGGATCAAAGCAGCTGTGGCTCTTGACGTAGTCAGAGATGAACTTGGTCACCTCCGTCTGAGATCGCTTCTCACCTGCCTTGATACCCATGAAGGAGCACAACTCATCGGTGAGTGGCTTCTGCTTGAGGAAGGCATTGTTAGCACGTCTAGCCTCCCAAGCAGTCCTTTGCTCAGGTGTAAGGGTTGCAGGGTCAACCTTGCGCTTCTTCTTGGAGTCGCGAGCCTCCTTCTTGGCCTGCTTGGCTGCCTCCTGAGTGGCCTTGACGGCATCGCGAACACGGCTGGTGAACTCAGTGGAAAGTGCCTTGAGCTGATCGGCGAGTGTTGAGAGGAGAGCATCAGAGCTCTGGGCAGGAGCTGTTGCAGATGTGACTGCTGGGGCTGCAGCATTGGATAGAGTAGGAACGACGATCTCTGCCTTTGAAACAGAAACCTTCTCCTTCTTGGCCGCCTTAGGGGCCTTAGCAGCAGGTGCGGCTGTAGCGACTGGGGCCGCGGATGCAATGGGGGCGTCGGTCTTCTTTTGGGTCTTCTTGTCTCCAGCCATCTTGTTTGTCTTAGTAATAGAAGCAGAAGAGGACATTTTTAACGCGTTTGTTATGATTATTACCCTCCGCGGTCATGTAAATCATTTTTAGCATCGGTACAACGCGGATAAAATTAAGAAAACGATTGTGTATGGATTCTTGTACAATCCGATCAACGATTGCAGTGTAGACCAGGAAAACAGAACATATCTCGATCCTGGTAAACTTAGAACCCTATCATTATGCATATCTCGACAGAGATCCAAAGCGAGAGGTCGTATTGGATCGTCTATAGGAAGTGTGAATTGTAGATCGCGAGTTAATACCATGAAGACTGAAATAAATTCAGAACGTTGATACTGCATCAATTCGGATGGATCTACGTCTAGAAACCCATTCATGTGAAAAAGATGACACACCTGATTGAGTTGTTTATCAATCGTAGGTACTGACAGAGGCACTTCATGATGTCGTTGTTTAAAGTAATAGAGTTCGTACATTCGTCTCATTGTATCGGACTCGATTGCAACGTTCGTGTAAGGATTGATCGGTCCAGGAGAGTGTGAACACCATTTCCAAAGTGAATCAAATGAAAACCACCATACTTTTCCTTGTTCTTCGAATGAAAAGAAGTCCAATGGATAGTGACGATCTTTTGCAGTCATTGTAATCAATTCCTCGTCGTTCATCAAGTGTTTTCGAGATAACACTCCAGATCCGGCTAATCGTAGTCGTAACCGCATGATCCATCCACGAATACAGGCTTGAGCTCGAATGAGTTTGGGTTCGTGGACTTGGAGTGTTCTAATCCATAAGAGTGGAGTTCGTACTCGAGCATGACGACTACAAAAAGGAAGACCCTGCAATGCGTTGGAGGTACATCGATCGAAACTAAGATTTTTGACGGCCATACATGTTTGCATTGTCTTCTTTGTCGGTATCTCTTGAAAACTGGAAATTTGCGGTCAAAACGGATTCTCGGT
>Ga0247723_1001054_pt1 | contig 16742 bp, 32 predicted proteins | sample MSEWelMarce5H_FC_FD_189079 | JGI IMG/M metagenome (GOLD analysis project Ga0247723, IMG submission 189079) | Subsurface sediment microbial communities from gas well in West Virginia, United States - MSEEL Well Study Marcellus 5H_FC | ecosystem: Environmental > Terrestrial > Deep subsurface >...
AATGAAAAGGAACCATTAAAAGAATTTGATTGTATTTATCCACATCCTATTAACTTAATAGATATAACAAACATAATAAATAAATTAGGTAATTATGAAGTTGATATAATTAATCAAGGTAAAAACGGAGATGATTATATATCTAAATATCGTACTGCTTTACCAATTAAATTTATAGGGTTAGAAGAAGGTATTAAACAAGTATATAATAAATTAAAATGAATATAGTAGTTACATATCATATAATGCCTTGGGAAATAGATCATACTCTACTAACATTTACCCAATTAAAAAAATCCAAATACTACCTACCAGAAGGAATAAATGTCACAATCAAATCGGCTCTTAACTTATCAAATTATTTGATTGATTGGAATAAAAGTAAACTACCTAAAGAATATTTTATTGAAAAATACAAAACATTATCTATTCTACTGAAAGATTACAATCATGATAGCTTTATATATGATGGAGATGAGTTATGGGGTCATTTAAACTTGCAAAGAGATGCTATATTACCTAAAACAGATTATTACATAAGCATCTGCCCCGATATGTACTTTAGTGAATACTTACTAAGTTACATAATCCAGGCAGCAACATCAATTCCAAACAAATACTTCATATTAACACCTCAAATTTGTAGAATGTGGGATGAAAGTTGGGAAATACTAACTCACCCTCAATTTGCTGTTGGACCACATTATGGATGGGAAAAAACAACAGATATATTTGATGTAGACCATTATTTACACACATCTGAAGAAGAAATAAGTATAACTCCTATTAGTCAATTAAAATGGGCTGGGTGGTTTGATTTATATAATAAAGACTTTTATGAGGATTTAGTTCAAATTCCTAATGAATGGAAAGGGTATGGTGGGTTAGATACCTATGGATTAAATATATGTACTTATGCAAAACATATTGGATTAGATTTTCAACAATACCGTTTAAATGGTCAAATAGTATTTGAATATTCTATTGGTCCACTACGAACAGATGAAATACATGGCTTTTCTAATTATTATAAAAATCTATTAATTAGAAAAGATGTCTCCGAACAAAGAGAGGAATTTAATAAAAATTTACCTACATTTGTAGAGAAAAAAATAAAAGAATTATATGAGCAACATATCATTGCTAGCAGCAGTTAAAAATAATCTAGAATATACTAAACACTTCTATCAAACAACTAGAGCACTTTATCCTGAAGTTGAAATATGTTTTAGTAGCTATAATAGCACAGATGGTACTCATGAATGGTTACAATCATTAAATGATCCTTTTACTAAAATTTTCTACTCTAATGAACATGGTAACTTCTCAGACAATTTTAATAAGGCAGCATCATTAGCAACTAAAGAATATGTAGCTTTTCTTCATAATGATATTGTTATTGCTCCTGAATTTATTGAAAATTTAGAAAAGCATTGTAATCCAAATACAATAGTATCTTACACTACAATTGAACCCCCAATATTTGCAGGACATGAACGTCCTGGGAAGATTATATATGATTTAGGAGTTGAATTAGATAAGTTTGATATAGATAAATTCTATAAATTTACTACTCAAACAATAGAGCAATATAAAGATAAAACTGAACCGGGTATTGTGTTTTTTATGTGTATGCCTAGAAGTAAATATCTTGAAATTGGTGGTTTAGATAATCTATATAATCCAATGTTTTGTGAAGATGATGACTTAATATTAAGATGGAAATTAACAGAATTAAATACAATTACTTCATTAGATGCTATCACTTATCATTTTGTATCTAAAACATCTCGCTTTTCAGAGGAATATCAGCAGCGTACCCAACAAATAGAATCACAGTCAAATCGTAATTTTCTTAGAAAATGGGGTAATAAAGATTTTAAAGTAAAATATGATATAGGATATATTATTAAAAATTGTAATATTCAACTTATTCCAACATTAGAGTTATTTGCTTCAACAGTTTATGTTGATTGTCCTTATCTTGATTATATTAAAACAGAGCAACCTAATACTAAATTTGATTTAAATAAACGTATCAAAAATATAAATGAACCTAAAACTAATTCGATATTAATTGAATTTGATGCTACACAACTAAACCAAAATAATTTTCAACTATTACAACAATTACCCCAAATCATATTAGAATCTGGAGGATTAGGAACATTTGAATTGGATATATTTAAACTAGACATATCAGGAATGGATCGTTTAGAAAAACATCTAATCGAAGTAAATTCTCCTTATTACCAATCTCAACTTTTGTAATTATATTTATGAGAAATCCAAATAAATGGCTAGTAAACGCTCTGATAAGCAGCCTCGACTAAGCAGGACTATAACACTAGGAGAAATTGACTCAGAATCAGTTAATGATATAATTCAATTAATATATGAAATTAATGATGAGGATATTGGAAAAACGCAAGTAGAGCCGATTAGACTAATAATTAATTCATTTGGTGGGGAAGTATATAGTGGACTAGCATTAATAGATACAATTGATAATTCATTAACTCCAGTCTATACAATATGTCACGGTTCAGCAATGTCCATGGCTTTAATAGTATATGCTGCTGGACATAACAGATACGCTAGTAAAAATGCTACATTTATGTATCATGAAGCAGCATATCCAATTGAAGGTAAAGTAGCACACCATAAACAGGAATTAAAAGAAGTAGAACGTGTTGATAGTATATGTGATAATTATTTATTATCTAAAACATCATTCACTCAAAAGCAATTCAATGCTATTAAGAAAATACAAGGAGAATGGTATTTTGATGTGGGAGTAGCACAAGAACACGGGTTAGTAAACGAAATTTTATAATATTTATACATAAACGCATATAATGGCTGAAGTAAAACCAAAACTTAGAGTAGATGTAAATCATAACCCAACTAAAAAGGGTATTAAGGTACAATTCGTATTACCCCAAGAAATTGAAGGTGATGCTAAAGCAGCCGCTACACAAAAATTACAATCTAAATTAAACCAGGGGTTATCCCAATACAATTTAACTGTATCTCAAGATACAGATGTACCGTATTCAAACGTAATTGGATTCTTAATCCCAATTGCTGATTTCAAATTATTTATTAAAAATGCAATTAGCGGTGGTAGTATAGAAACACCACCACCACCTGCAGTATAGTTATGATTAAAAACAAAAGAATGAGGCGAAAGATACCTGTTTTCAGAGTAAGTTTGCCACCAGGAACTTCCTACAATATACTAACAGAGACTCCTGCCATTCAACAAATCGTTATAGAAGAGACTTTATTTGCTATTAAAGAAGGTATTAATAAGAAAAAGAAATCTATTATATTATTTGAAGTAGCCAATTCAGAATATTATATTGAGTTGAAGAAAGAACAATGGAAATTATCTCTTGAACATGCAATGGAATATTATGTTGAAAAGGAAGAATATAATAGGTGTATTGAATGTAGAGAATTGATAAATAAACTTTAGTTATGGAAGAACACACTCAGGGTATTAAAACATCAATTGAAAGTATTATTGGGTCTGATACTATTTTAAAGCGTAAACGCAAAACCGAAGACGATATTAACCGTGAATCGTTTGAAAAAATAATTCAAACAATGGAAGCGGTACAAGTTAGATCAACTTTACTTCATAGTGAGTTTAATTTAGATCTACTCAATTATGATGAGAAGTTTTATGAAGTTATAGACAGATTATTTACTCTTCATTTTGGACAAGCAGCAGCTGAAATAATATTCTTCTACGTATATGAAAGAATGGATCCAGATGGTAACACTAATCAATTACTAGATCAAGATGATAACCCAATACCATTGGAATCACCTTCAGATTTATGGTTATTAGTTAATCATTTAAAGGATAAAACTAGCAAAACAAAGAAAAAATAGTTATGCCTGCTGCAAAAACATATAGTCGAGAGGACATTCTGCGTGCAATGCGCTTTACTAAATCAAACCGTGCTGCCGCTCGTTATTTAGGATGCTCATATCAACATTATAAACCATACGCTAAATTATTTAGATTAGATGAATCCAACCCAACTTCACCTACTTTATTTGATGCTCATAAAAACCAAAGTGGAAAAGGAATCCCAAAATTCCTCCCTAACCGAAGAAAAGAACCAAACGTCAAATTCATATTCGAAAGTGGAACAGGGTGGGAATCATTCACCCCAGAAAAAATCAAATCAAGAGGAATAGCTGAGGGTTATTTAAAGGAGCAATGTTATCATTGTGGTTTTGCAGAGCGACGAGTAACCGATTATAAGGTACCATTACTACTTAACTTTAAAGACGGAAATAGAAACAACTATATATTAGATAATCTTGAACTACTATGTTATAATGATTATTTCCTATTAGTAGCAGATCCACTAACACCAGATCAAGTACGTCATATTGAAGATAATACACAAGTTAAAGTAGTAGCCCATGAGTGGGATTTAGATGATGCTCATCTTGAAAACATGAAAGCATTAGGACTTTTGGATTAGGCAAAATAAGGTTATATATTCACAATATAAATAAAAAATATGCGTTACGAATTAGCACAACAATTTGCTGAGTATCAGCTACCAAAAGAAATCAAAGATGCCTTTAAACAAGGAATGCAAATGATTGGTTCACTTAACTTTACTAGGATGATGATGTTTGCAAATGAAGTTCAATTAACCAATGATGATGTTGATTACTTCATGAACATGAAACCCCAACGTAATGAAGATGAATCATATGAGGATATGAAAATTAGAGGTCGATTCTCCAAAGCACTCCTTAAATACAGACCACATCTATACGATTATTCAGTTTACAATAAATAATAAATTATGCAATATTTTCAAGTAAAAGTTCAATTTAGAACAGAAGACGAAAACGGTAAAGTAAAAAAACAAAACGTAGCCTATCTAGTAGACGCCCAATCAGTAACTGAAGCTGAAGCTAGAACTGTAGAATATCTAACAGCACAAGGCGAAGAAGCATTTGAAGTAAAAGCAGCAGGCGAATCTAAAATATTTGGTGTTATAGCCGTTGCTTCAGAAGCAGAATAAATATTTAGAATTGACTCTTAGCTCAGCTGGTTAGAGCAACTGACTCATAATCAGTGGGTCCCCGGTTCAAGTCCGGGAGAGTCAACAACACTGGAGCTTCGGATTGTTGAGTATAACGCTCGGCTCTGGATGGGTGATTCGTCTATTGGCAGGACATGAGACTCCGACTCTTAAAGAACAGGTTCGATTCCTGTATCATCCACAACAAGTATGTTTTTGATATGAAGCTATGTGAAAGTATAGTTTTGTTATTTAACTATGAATAATGGTTAGATTCTCCCATCCCAATATTAGAGTCATTCGGAGGCTTTAGTTTTAAAATGAGTCGGAGTTGATATTAAAAATATACTTAACTTTTTATAATTAAAAACCAAATATATGTTCTTACAACAATTTACAGATGAAGTAACTGTATCTTCTTTACCACATCCAATTTCAATGTTTCTACTTGGAATTATGACTGTTACTATGATTTTTGTACTTATAGAGTATAAAAGAAACAAAATAGAACTTAAAATAAATACTGATCGGATTAATGAAATGGAAGATATTATTGAATTAATAAATAAAAGAACAGATGATAAAATATTAGATATATCTAAAAAGATAGATTCTAGAGTTGATAAAGCTATCCTAGCAATTAAAAAAGTAGGAGAGAATAAGAAATAAAAAAAAGCCGGCTAAAAGCCGGCTGTGAATAAAAATTACAGTTCTGCTTAAGCAGCTGATTTTTTAGAAGCTACAGACCAGATAGCGCCAACAAGTGTCATTACACCTCCCGCAATTTCTTGGAATAATACGTCATCAACTAAACCTTTAGCAACGATAATTCCACCTACAAATGTAAGTGCATGTCTAATAAGGCCTAAAATTTGATCTTTCATAATAATGAAGTTTTTGATTAATAAATGCTTATCATGTATAAATATTTGGATGGGCAAGAAAAATATATTATATTCACGTTATAAATAAAAAATTATGATTTGGTATATTTACATAGTAAGCATAGCATATTGTATTTGGAGAATGAGTGCAAGTTATAATAAAAAGTTCGGTAACGATCCTATCGGCCCCACACCCGGACTAGAAACACTATTCATTCTTCCATTTGCTCCATTGCTTGCTGTTATTGATGCTAGTATGACTTGGATCAGGTGGTATAAGGAAGCTGAAGAAGCTAAGAGAAGGAATACTAAAGTATTTTAATTGTCAGGTGGTGAAAGGATATATCCACGGCATACACACCCACTCGTCTCGTGGGCGCTGAATTTGAAATAGGTAGATAGGATATGGGTTGACCACAAGCGTACGCATTTTGTCCACTACTGAATCACAGCATGGAGGTTCAACTCCTCCCCTGACAGCAATTTAGAAGTGTCGAAATACGCGTTTCAATCTAATCGGTAGACGTATCGATAAAAGATGTTCGGAGGTGAAAATCCTTAGCTTCTAAACTTCTGAACACAGTGAAGTCTATAAAATGGTTGAAATCCTGCTAGCAACAGGAGGCAGTAACTTGAGCTAAAAGTAACAACCATTTTAATTTATTAGCCTGCAGGCCACAGGATCGAAAACTCAGGAACGCCTCTCTAATTGCCTTGAGATAGTATCGACTAGGATTACGAAGCGCACCCCTCCTCTGAATCGTTAGTCAGCGGTGTAAAGCAACCCCACTGGAGAATAGGGTTGCAAACAAGGTTGATTGGGATGTATTAACCAGCAGGGAATTTGTAAGCCCCATTGCTAGACAATGACAAACACAGGTCAAAGCTGCTGCAATATGCTGAATTATTCGTCGGTTAGAAATGCCAATCGTAAAAGTAGATGTCCACGCACCCATCTTCTACTTTCCTGAAAATTGTTGACACGCACGACAACTTGGAATGGTGCACGCTGAACAAGCTCTGTGAACGAACACGAAGAATACCTCACTGTGCGTAGGTAAGCATCAAGTTCTTCTGACTGTGGGGAAAGACCCACTCCACGCCCCGATGGTGGAATAGGTAGACACGCAAGACTTAAAATCTTGTTCGCTGAAAGCGAGTACGGGTTCGATTCCCGTTTGGGGCACTGATAATTATTAATATGGCATGTCATTATTTAACAATGAAAAACAGTGATGAGTTCTATAGGAAACTAAAGAACAGAGACGCTGACATGATTTTAAAAATGGTGAAATGCGTATTAAGTGCTTATAAACGTAGTAAGCCAAGTATTGATATATTTGATATTACGTTTAAAGTATTAAGCGACGGATTAATATTCACCGTTGATAAATCACAATACAAAGAATTATTAAGTAATTGTATGAATGATTTAATTGCAATGGAAGAATACGAAATGTGTGCTGAAATAAAGAAAATATTGGAGGGTAAGAAAAGAGGTCGTAAATTGAAAGAAGTTCTTTAAAATAATATTGCGAGGCGGAGAAGTGGTAACTCATTGGGCTCATAACCCAAAGAATGGTGGTTCGATTCCATCCCTCGCATCTAAAAGTTCTTTAACATATGGGGATAACATGGTATCGATTCGAATGTTGAGATGATACTACATGCAGGCGTTTGGTAGAGTCGCCTTAGAAAACTGCAAACAATAACTGACGAAATGTCAACTATGACCTTTGATGATGTAATGTCATTCATTGGCGCCGATTACGCTGTAGCAGCCTAGTCCGCATCGGGCCGGTGCACATACGCCTAGGAACAGAAGTGCCTACAAAGGAGCAAACCTGACGGCTCCTAAAATCCGGTTAGGGGAAGTTTTCTTGATAGTCATAAAATCAAGTGGTGGAAACGACCACAACGGTCAGCCCTTACGGTGCAAATTATTATCGTACCAGCTTGTGAAATGATCCATTGGACTAACATAAGACGAACATTAATTAGTACTAAGCATGTGAGACGTTAGTATTATTGTCGCTTTCGAAGACGTGGGTTCGAATCCCACTATCTCCACTAATCAAACCGTACCCTAAAAATGAAACAAGTTATGTTAATGGCATTCCTATGCCTATGTTCTGTATTTGGTTATTCCCAAAATGGGGGACAAGCAAATGAAAATAATGTTTTAAAAGTTGAATATGTTGGTTATAGTAATAGTAACCATATATTTAAGATCATTAATAAAGTCGATTGTGAGTTAGGTGTAAAAATAGATAAAAATGGAGTCACATCATCTCAAATGATGACCAACTTACAAGAAACAATTATCCTAGTACCAGGACCTCAAACACCTCAAATTAATATTAAAGCCAAAAGAGAATCAGGTGCTAATTGTAGACAGAATCCTGATAACGGCTGGGTAGAATTGCAATCTAGTGTTGTATTACCTATTAAATTTGGGGGTATTGTAGCAACTAAGGTGGGTCCTAATTTAATTAAGCTTACATTTGATGTGGAGGAAGACCATACACTTAAAAGCTACGGTATAATGGTAAGTCCTGATGGTAAAAATTTTAAGCGAGTTACAGTCCTATTTCCTAATGGAATAGTATCTTACGGCTCAACATCTCATAAAAAATATTCTGTATTAGTTAAATTTTAATCTATGAAATACATTTACTTATTACTTTTATCTCTATTATCCTGTACCAAACAAGAACAACCACAACCAACAAAACCATCTCCAGTATTAATTCAAATTGAAGCTGTTTATGTTGATGGAAATACAGATTTATCTCCTGTGGTTTTAGTAAGATAAATTATTATATTTATTATAAACAAAATAAAAATTTATGAGACAATTATTAGCAATCATTACCATTATCTTAGGTATGACTTTCCTCCCTTCATGCTCTAACAAACCTGACGATGTTATCCATAACACCAAAAGTGAATTTGCTGGTTGGGTAGTAGACAAAGCAGTAAGTGACAAACCCATTCAAAAATTTGAAGATTATTATCAAATATCTCCAACATGGGAACAAGCAAATTACTATGCTTCTAAAAGACCAGATCATGGTTTGTATTTAACTATTGGATTTATATTGTTACTTGGATTTAGTATTATATTCTATGGTCGATCAACTGATGCTAGTTGGCTACCTAAGTCATTAGATAACCCATTAGGAGGAAATATTGTTTTATTTCTCTTGTTAGTTTTTAGTATTATATTCTTAACTGTACATCAGTCTGGAGTTAAATGGAATAATGATAAATGGGTTAAAAAGGAAGTATATGATAAGGCAGTTAAAGAAACAGGCTCAACTCAACCAATCTGGGATAGTTTAGAAGTTAATAAATTGATCGTTGATGGTCCTTATTAATACGTTACTATTAATATTATTCATAGGCATTAATATCGGGTTAGCCCGATATGATGCTTATCGAATAAAAAATAATATACGAATTAAACATGCCATTAATTCAATAATATACGTTGGAATAATATTATTATTCTGGAAATGGCTAACTATAACCAAAGTATTAGGCATATTATTACTAAGAATACCCATATTCAATACAGCACTTAACATATTTAGAGATAAACCCGCTACATACCTCAGTAAAACTACAACCAGTATTATAGATCAGTTCATGAATAAACATATTGAAAGAGTAGGTTATTGGAATTATAGTGTAGGATTATTAGTATTGGCAGGGTTTTTGATTTATATTTAGACAAATAAAAATAAATAGTTACATTATGAAAAAAGCAATTTTAGTAGCAACCACAGCAATGATGTTTTTGATCTCTTGTGGTGGATCAGGTGAAACAGTAATTAATGATTCAACAACTGTAGTAGACACTACTGTAGTAGTAGACACTCTTACCAATGTTGATTCTGTTGGTTCTGGTGGTCAATCACCTCATGGCACTCCAATCAAGTAAATTATACTTTTAGTATATTTATTGGTGTAAAAAATTCAAGGGTTGTATATAGAAATATATACGACCCTTTTTGTTTTACCCCATTAAAAATTAAAAGTATGAAAAATTTCTTTTCACGATTATTCAATGACAACAACACCATCAATGAAAAATCTGTTGTCGGTTTCTTAGCGTTTATGATGATGGTTATATTTGCCATTGCTGATATAGTAACTGGTACTCTTGGTAAAGAATTAGTAATCCAAGAATTTATATTTAATGCATTTATGTGGTTAACTCTTGGTTCTTTTGGTATTGGTTCTGTTGATAAATGGATCAATAAAGGTAAAGAAGAAACTGAAGGAGATAACTAAATGAAAAACTTATCCAGAGAAGAACTTTTAAGTAGGCTTGAGGCTATAAATAGAAGTAACGCTATTATCTATTTTGATCTTAATGGTTATATATTAGGAATGAACTCTATATTCTTGAAAGCAATGGGGTATGATGAAGAAGATCATAAGCAATTGATTGGGAAACACCACAGTATCTTTGTTACTTATGAGTATTCAAAATCTGATGAGTATAAAGAATTTTGGAAAACATTAAGGAGTGGTAGATTCTTTGAAGGTGAATTTGAAAGGAAGAAAATAGACGGTAGCTCTATTTATTTACAAGCAACATATAATCCTATCTTTGATGAAAATGGTACCATCACTAAGGTGATGAAAATTGCTACTGATATTACAGAAACAGTTAATAGCAAGAATAAAATAGACACACTTTCTAAGGATTTACAGATTGAATTAGAAAAATCACAAAAACTTAAAGCTGCAATAGAAGTAGAAAAGGATGCTGCATTAAATGACTTAGATGTATTAATGAAAAAAAGTCAATCCGAGTTAATTAAAACTATTGTTGTTGTTGCTCTAATGGTGATTATCGGTGTTGGAGTCATAACAACTGTATTATATTGGATGGCTATGGTCACTGGTAAGGATACACAAATAATCGGTTCTACCTGGTCAAACATGTTTAGCGTATTACTTACAAATGCATTCTCAATAGTAGGAACAATTATGGGTATCAAGTATGCTACTCAAGATGATAATAAAAAATAAAATAAAATGGCACCAAAGAAAACAACAGCAGTAGAATCAGTAGCAGGAGCAATTAAACCTCCTATTTCATTTAAAGAATTTAGTAAAGATCCTGTTAAAGGATTATTGTTTATTGTATTAATAGCAATTGGCTATTTGTATATAGACGGTAAAGTAAACTATACTGGTCAGATTGAGAAACAAGGCCAAAAAATAGAAGTATTAGAAAATAAAGTAGATTTACTCTCTAACCAATTAAGAAAATCAGATAGCGCTTTATCAGCAGCTGTATCTAAAATTACAGTGTTACAAGAATTAGGTAAAATTAATTAATATGAAAAGAATAATATTAATTGTTGGTCTATTCATAATTAGTTGTAATTCTAAACCTAAAGAAACAACTATTGAAACACCAGAAATAGATAGCGTAATTCAAAAAAGCCAACACGATTTAGACTCAGCAACAATAATAAGTAATAAATCAGATTCAGTTACTAAAAAAACTGTTACTAAAGTTATTCACAATATTAAATTACTGACTAAAGAAATAGAGAAATATAAGCAGATTGAATTATTACTAAAACAAACAGTTGCTACAGAAAAAATTGTATATAAAATAGATACCGTGTATATAGAAACAAAAAAGAATTTCTGGGGTAAGGAAAAAAACAAATACAACTATTAAATCAGATAGTATAATTACTGAAAAAATAGATACTACAGGAATTCAATAAATTAGATTGGGCAAAAAATAGGTTTTATATTTAAGTTATGTATAAGGTAAAACAATTCTTTAGGAATATTTATAATTTAATAAGGTGGTTTCCCATTATCTGGAAAGACAGAGACTGGGATGACCACTTTATTTTTGAAATACTTAAATTCAAACTTAAGAATCAAGCCAAATACATTGGCTCCCATGATCGTCATCTATCAGCTAAACGTGATGCTGAAATAATGATGTTGTGTGTTAGGTTAATTGAGAAGGTACAGGATGAGTATTATGGAACAGAATACTTTGACTATCATAAATCAGAATTAAAATTTATAGATAGTGAGTCACACCCAGGTCTATATGAAATAGAAGAAGAATATATTTCAGAACACTTTGATGATTACTTCAAAAAATACCCTCGTATTTATAATCAGGTTAAAACTGAAGATAAACATAGAACAGCATTTTATATAGCTCGTAAAAATGAAGAACGTGCTCATAAATTATTATTTAAAATACTAGAACAAAACATTAAAAGATGGTGGGATTAATTATTTTAACAGCAGCATTATTAGGTTCATTAGTATGGTTATGGGTTGGTGGGATTGAGTATATGAAGAAAAACCACCCAGATTACAAAGGTGAAGACTTCTTTAATGAAGAAGATAAGGGTGAAGTATTATAGCAAGCTCTCTAATTGCAGATATATTTATGCCTGCTATGGTACGTACTACATCTGTAAATGGTAAGGAGTATTATGTAATCACTACTTCAATCGAAGCAAGTGGAATAAAGGTTCCTGTTCAGATATACATAGATGTTAATAAGTTAAATAATATAGATAAACATACTATTTGTTATCATGCTAATCTATTATTAGATCATCCATTCAAAGTAATTCCACCACAACCAAAGGCTAAAAAGCCATGGTATCAATTTTGGTGAAGGCCAAATAATATATTATCTTTAAATTATGACAGTTAAAGAATTAATTGAATACCTACAAACAATAGACCCTGAATTAAGGGTATTTGTTAAAGGCTATGAAGCCGGATATAATGATGTTAATGCTATTAATCATGAAAATATGGTACTGAATATAAATAATATTTGGTACTATGGTAAACATGAGTTATTAAGTAACATGGAAAAGAAAGATAAAATACTCGACAAAGAATCAAATCACAACTCCGTTAAAGGAATAATAATAGGTTATGAAGAAGACTTTAGTACTAGGTGATACACACGGCCGTTCAAATTGGAAATTAGCAATACATCAAGAAGAACCTATTGATAGAGTTATCTTTATAGGTGACTACTTTGACTCATTTGAGTTTAGTGGTGTAGAACAAATTGATAATTTTAAACAAATAATCCAATACAAAGAAAACAACCCACAAGTTGAAGTTGTATTGTTGATTGGTAATCACGACCATCATTACTTTCCCGAAATTGGTTATACAGGTACTAGTGGATACCAAAGCAAAATAGCTCCATCGATCACTCAGGTTATAGATGAGAATAGACACCACTTACAAATGGCTTATGGATTTGAAAATTATTTATTTACTCATGCTGGAGTGAGTCCTGTGTTTATGGATCAAGTGTTTGGTGCAGATGATTGGAGTATAGAGAATGTAGTAGTAGATTTAAATGAAATGTTTAGATATAAACCCAAAGCATTTGAATTTAACGGTTTTGATGCTTATGGAGATAATACAACACAAACACCAATTTGGATCAGACCAAGATCATTGATGCAGGCTAATAAAAAACATACGAAAAGTCTAAAGAAAGATTATATCCAAATTGTAGGACATACTGGAATGAGACGTTTAGATTTAGACGGAACAGACAAATTCACTGGTGGTAGGTATTATTTCATTGATACAATGGAAACCACAGGAGAATATTTAATTATTCAAGATAATAATTTTAGTGTTAACTCAGTAAAATAAATGTTATGGAAAACAATCGTAGATCATTTTTTAAAGGACTAGCAACATTCGCTAGTGGAGTAGTAGCAGCTAAAGTATCTGCTTACGTACCAAAGAAAGAAGAACCAAAAGAAGAAGTGCTTGTACCTAGTACCATTACTGTTATGCATGAAGGAGTGCAGTATCACCCACTTGTTGTAAAGAAAACAGATGAGGACAAAATGGAAGTTATTCAACCTAGTACACCCCTCAGTATAAATCAATACAAAGGAACAATTAGAAAAGCAAACGTATGAACAACATAGATCGTCAATATAAAGAACTATTAGATCATATTCTGCATTTTGGAGTATATAAAGCAGACCGTACAGGCACAGGTACTAAATCAATCTTCGGTTGGCAAATTAGACACAACATGAAGGAAGGATTTCCATTGCTAACTACAAAGAAGATGGCATGGAAAACTATGGTGACTGAGTTGTTATGGTTCTTAAGAGGTGATACTAATATCAAATTTCTACATGATAATAATTGTCATATATGGGATGGTGATTATGAAAAATCAGGTAGAACAGATGGTGAATTAGGTCCTGTTTATGGTAAGCAGTGGAGGGATTGGGGAGGTAGGTATGAATCTAATTCTATTTTAGAAATAAAAACTAAAAGAGTACCTGGCATAGACCAAATTCAAAATCTAATCAACGAACTCAAAACAAATCCTGATAGTAGAAGGCTAATGGTTAATGCTTGGAACGTGAGTGAGTTAGATCAAATGGTACTTCCACCTTGTCATTATGGATTTCAAGTTTATACTAGAGAGTTAAATCTAACTGAACGACGTAATTTAGTTACTCCTGAAATGCATCAACAAATTTATACTGGAGGCGACTCAAGCACACTGTCACACCCAGAAATAGATCAATGGGGTGTTCCTAAACGAGCAATCTCACTAATGTGGAATCAACGTTCAGTAGATACATTCCTTGGTTTACCATTCAACATAGCATCATATGGTTTGTTATTAGAAATGATTGCTGATGAGGTGAATATGGTACCTGAAGATTTGATTGGCAATTTAGGTGACGTACATTTATATAATAATCATATTGAGCAAGCTGAAGAACAAATTAGCAGAACGCCATTTGAACTACCAACTGTTCATATTAGGGATGGAATTGAGTCATTTATGCCTGATGATATTTTATTATTAAACTATCAATCACACCCAGCAATTAAAGCACCATTATCAAATTAATTTATATGAGTAAATTAAAATATGTACTACAAGATTTAAAATGGTTAAAGGTATTAAATAGCCCATTCAAGCCGTTTAGTGTTAGGTTTTATGCTGGTAAGACACAAATTGGCACTCCATATTTCCTACCTAGAAAATGGGTTAAATACACAGATGAAGATGCTAAAACAGCGGCTATTAAAGCAATGGGAGATTCTAGATTAGTACAGAAATCAATGGATGAATGGTATAATGAATATAAACGTTATAACAAAGCAGTACCACTTAAAGTTGGATTCAGCTATTGCGGTTTAGGATGGAAAACAAAATGGACAGATACTGACTTTAGATATGAGTGGGGTCCTGTATTGTCATTTGTATTTTTCGGTTATCAAATAGCATTAATGGTAGGCCATAAACACAGCTCACATTATTGGGAAGCATGGTTGTATTATGAATACGCTACTGATAAAACCAAATCTAAACGTGAACGAATAGAGCAATGTAGAAAGGAATTTAATCAGACTTGGACAGTATCTTCTATGGGCAAAGAAGAAGTCGTAGATTACTATCAACACATACTTAAAACTAAATATCTATGACACGAATAAAACAAAGAGAAGACAAGGATAGGCTCATATTAAAGGAATTGATTGATAAGATGTTTGAACTTGCTGGTCATGATCTTAAATTTGAAGATGTAGAAGGTAGAAAAGATAATTGGTTTCAACAACACACAATGACTGAAGCTCAAAATGAGGAATGGCGAGATTGGGGTATTAAACTTATAATGAAAAAGCGACGTTATAATAAATACTTAGCAGATCGCGAAATGAGAATGTTGGATTTATATTGTGGATTAAAAATATCAGACTCTAAATATGGCAAAGAAGAAACAACCGAAGCGTGAGTGGTTTATCGTAATGAATTCACAATTGGAATACTTTAGTGGAATGATGTATGGTGGTCAATTAGTATGGTGTAGTGATTATAATGAGGCAAAACCACTGGATAATGAACGTAAATTTCAAACACTGAAATATCTTTGTTATGGTGAAGAATTAGTACTAGATTATATTAATTAAAAATAAAAATGATAAACCTCAACCTTGCTTACCCCAACGTCTCAGATATCACATTTAAAACAGTTCAATTCCCTGATGGTCAACAAGATATAGTACTTCAAACATGGCCTACACCTGATCAACCTGTCACTGTTAGGTCAAGAATGAATTCATTTAAAGACATCGAATTAATTATATGTGCTAATAAAGCGCTTCGCAATTTAGGTTATACTGAAATTCATTTGAGTGTTCCTTACTTTTTGGGAGCTAGAAGTGATAGGAAATTTACAATGGGTGGTAATAATTACCTTAAAGATGTTGTATGTCCTGTTATTAATCTTCAAAAGTTTGCTACTGTAACTACAATGGATCCTCATAGTGATGTAGTTGAAGCCTGTACTGATAACTTTAGAAAAATTAATAATGTTGAGTTAGTAAAGTGGGCTCTAACAGATATAGATAATACATTTACTGCTCACGATAAAGTAGTAATCGTATCTCCCGATTCAGGAGCTGTCAAGAAGGGATATCATGTAGCTAAACGAGTAGGTTATACAAGAGAAATCATAACAGCAGCTAAGGTTAGAAACGTAACCACAGGACAAATCCTATATACTAGTGTCCCTATGGAACATGAATACGCTCAGGACTCCAAATTCGTTATGATTGATGATATTTGTGATACAGGTAGAACGTTTACTGAAGTGGTTAAAGTGTTAAAACAAAAATACCCAGATGCTAAACAATATCTAATTGTAACTCATGGAGTATTTAGTACAGGATTTGATGAATTGGCCAAACATTTTGATTACATTTATAC
>Ga0247723_1001055_pt1 | contig 16738 bp, 28 predicted proteins | sample MSEWelMarce5H_FC_FD_189079 | JGI IMG/M metagenome (GOLD analysis project Ga0247723, IMG submission 189079) | Subsurface sediment microbial communities from gas well in West Virginia, United States - MSEEL Well Study Marcellus 5H_FC | ecosystem: Environmental > Terrestrial > Deep subsurface >...
AGTTTGGCAAGTGGCGAACCAAACTCATCATTCAACAAGACAGCAAGGTTGCCATCATTGTACTTTGAAGTTACCACACGAGCCACACCGAAAGAAGAAGTTTGAAAGTTCATACTACTATAGAAATCATTGCACACTTTTTAAGAAGAATTTAACCCTTTGTATTTTCTGGGGGCCGCCAAAATTTTATGGGCCCGACAAGATTCGAACTTGTGTAGACTTACGCCGACGATTTTACAGACCGCCTCCTTTAGCCACTCGGACACAGACCCAAACTTATACGACTCAGACGGGACTTGAACCCGCGACCTCTGCCGTGACAGGGCAGTGCTCTAACCAATTGAGCTACTGAGCCAAAAATTTTAAATTGCCATATTCTTCTTGGTACATTTTTACTGATTCTAAACCAAATCCAAAACCAAAAAGTTTATCACATACTTGATTGTAATTAAAACCTACAGTGACAAATTCCATCCATTCTTCAGGAGTGTAGTTATAGACAATGGTAACAAACCAATTGTCCTCTGAAGAATCATATTTGTCATTTCTGTACATATCAAAACTTAATTTAATAGGAGAATATCCTTTATTGATATACTCTATTCTATTTTTAATTTCTTCTGCTTCTGCTCGTGTCATGATGGTCACAATCTAATTATTTAATTTTACAATAATATTCTTAGCCAGAAAACATACACCAAAGACTATAGAAAACGCTCCAAGAAAAATTACAAAACCAAAAGTATAAGCTGGCCATTTATCAGGGCCATAAGCGGTTACCCCTATAACCATAAGCATTAATAATGCTGCACAAAAAACATAAATAGAGATATAAACAGCAGTGAGTCCTGCAAGAACCTTCAAAAATATTTTCATTTTTTACCTAAAGGAAGAGACAGGATTCGAACCCGCACACCCCGTCAAGGGCGAGACCGCTTTCAAGGCGGTTGCAATACCATTCTGCTCACTCTTCCATGTGGGCGATGAGGGATTCGAACCCCCGACCAATAGAGTGTAAATCTACTGCGCTACCACTGCGCCAACCGCCCTAATCAACCAACCAATCATCTGCTAATAAATCTTCAGCATAAAAACTGATTGTATTTTGTTCTTTATATTTGATATCGTACTTAACACCTTCGATTTGATTATATTTAATCACAATGCCAAACTTTTTAGTATTAGCATCAAAGCAATAAGAAGTGTTACAGTTAGCCCTTCTTACAACCTTATTATTTTTAATCTCAACCAATGCTTCACTAAGTGTCATCTCTACCTCAATATAATAGAAACAAGATTCGATTTTTTAAGATAAATTGCTCGATATTCTCCGGTAGAGATTCGAACTCCAACTAAAGGCACCAAAAACCTCTGTGCTACCATTACACCACCAGAGATAGCCTGTAGGAGAATTGAACTCCTGATCTTCTCAGTGAAAGTGAGACATCTTAACCACTCGACTAACAGGCCTTACATTTTATAATCGTATGAATATAAAAATATTTATACAATATTAGAAACTAAAATCATAATATTTACTTCTCTTACCGATGCTCCAATGTTGTCCGTTCTTCATGCCTTGACCTTTAGTGACCCAGCATCCATTCTTACGTTTTGTTACAACATATGTTGGATTATCAATATTCTGTTTAAAAATCCATTCTTGCATATCTGACATACCAAGGTTATCTACTCGCTCGCAATCATCTGCTTGAAGCACTAATGTATTCTCATTGATGATTTCAACTACAGTAAATGGATACCTATCGGTAAACATAAGCCTTGTTGCTCCCATGCCCACAAAGATTTCTGGAGCATTAGAGTTAATCATGATTTCGTTGACAAGAGATGCAGTTTTCATATTTTTAATTCCTATTCTACTATAGAATATAGTTACGATTTTTTAAGAAGAAACCGGGGAGTGCCCAGAACCTACAAAGGATTAGTTTGTAGGTTCCATTAGTATCCTAACAACACCCCTGAAGTTAGGATTCTAGCACATAAGACCAATATCTAGAATCATTATGTCCTTGTTTTGTGTCCCAGAACATACATCGTGCGATATATGGTGCAGTATTGATGTTTTGCGAGCGATTAATCCAATCTTGCTCGTTATTCTCGTATACTTTCTTCAAAGCACCGCTATTGCGTACTTCTTTCATGCCATATACCTGCATCATATGTGTATCAAGGCATACAACCTCTGCCTCGTTCGGAAAACACATTTCCAGAGTAAAAGATACCTTAGTGATACCAATGCCCTTGCATCGTGCGTTTAGACGGTCACGGAATGCAGTCCAAGTTTCGGTTGACCCACGGTGAAAGTCGCCCGTGTTTGCCATAAAGTCGCTGGTAAAGTTCCAGATGTATTCGGTACGGACATTGTGCATACCGCATCGTGCGTCAATGAGCAACTGGCGAAGGGTCTCTTTGTTATCAGCCCACTTTTCGATATCCTTGATGGCGTTGTAGCCACGGACGTTACCTTCCCAAGTAGTGTGGATGGAAGTGTATGCGAAAAGCCAACGGCGGAAAATCTCCATGTCATTGGTTGGTTTTACAGACTCCCAGTAATCAGAGTAAGCGGAAATCTGGTTGGAGGACATAGAGGCGAAGATGGTTTCAAGTGTAGGGGTGTTCATACTATTATAGATGAATGCACTCGTTTTTTAAGAGGTTTTAGACCTTTGTAAATTTTGGGGGCTCGCCCGATTTCTCTTAAAAAATATTTATTATATTCTATAATAGTGAGGTACAAAAATGGCTACACGAAGTAATATTGGTATGATGCTCCCAGATGGCACTATAAAGGTTGCATATTGTCATTACGATGGATATCCTGAGGGTGTTGGCGAGATTCTACTTGAATCATATAACACTCCAGAGCGTGTAAGTGAGTTGTTGTCTTTTGGTGATATGAGTTATCTTGCTCTAGAGATTAATCCAAAGAGTGATTATCATTCTTTCGATAATCCAGAAAAGGGTGTGACTCTGTTCTATGGTCGTGACCGTGGTGAGTCTGAGACTGATGCCAAGGTTTATACAATGGATGAATGGCATCAAAATATTAGTTGTATTGATTACATCTATTTATTCTCGGCTGGCAGATGGTTTGTAAAAAACGCTTACGACTATGAAAATACAGGCTGGGATTTGGTTGCATCTTGTCTTCCAGGTCACAGTGTATCTGCTGAAGATTATAAGTTTCTTCCTCAAAGCTTGACCTATTAAAGGGTTTGCTTCAAGGGTGCTTTTTGGTACTCTTGGGGCGAGCCCCCAGAATTTACAAAGGCTTACATGCTTTGCACCTTGGCAAGAAGCATTTGCCCAAATTCTGGCTCTCCGAAATGAGAACAACAATCAATTACATTGCCTGCGAATTCACCATATTTAGAAATAAAATATTCAGGTGTCACCACATAGTTATCAGATGTTAGCATAAAATTGTTCATTACATATGTGCTTGTTCTGATTTCATTAGGAACATTTAGAAGCCCTTCCATAATTCCAACCATAAGATTAGACCCTAGAAGACTAGGGTCTTTTGCGTATGCTTCCTGAACTTTATTCATAACTTACTACCTGCTTCTTTGTATCTGCGAACCATAATTCCAGCATATCATCAACAACAATATCGAGTTCATTTGCAAGAGTTATATTATATTCTTGCAAAATCTTAGGTTCTAGACTTATAGCCCACTTCTTTGCTTGATTTAATAAATTTTTATTTATATTGTATTCATCAAGTGAACCAACAGGCGAATAAGCATGCATTCCACCGATACCATGGTTCCTAATTTTTGCAATAGGTTTATTATCTACACATAGGACTGCAGAAAAGCAAGCGGTTTCTTCAGATAGTTTTGGAAAGTATTCGATATCAGTTATTGAAATATTCATGTTTTCTCTTGAAAATAAAAAAGGGGAGTTTCCTCCCCATGTCGTCGATGAACCCCTCGGGGATTAGATGGTCACGTTGCGAACCACCCGATTGGTGCTAACCTTTGTCGCTGGCTTGACCTTTGCAGTTGGCTTAGCAACTGGCTTGGCAACCTTTGTGGATGCCGTAGTTTGGGCAGGCTTCTTGCCAAGATTAGGAATAGCAACATTCGATGCTGTGGCAGTGTCCTGCGCAACGAGAACACCGTTGCGGATATCCAGCAACTGGTGAAGCAACTTACCCTTCGAGCGAGCGGTTGCAATGCTAACGATATCTGAAACCTCTGCTTCAGTGAGCGAGAAGCGATAGGTGGCTCCGGAGTTGCGGAACGTGACATCTACCGTGTTGTTCACGGAATCAACTACAATCTTCTCAGCCATCGAGGAATCGAAATCAGTAAAAATAGCGGTCATTTGTTTTTTCTCCTTACTCTACTATAGAGAGTGTGTTTCAGTTTTTAAGTTAAAAAAGAACGGCGGGGCTCGAAGCGTTTACTTCATTCTGTGTCTCGGCTGTTCCACCGTTCTTATACTATAATAGAAGAGGGGTGCACATTTTTAAGAAGTTTTGGGGCCCGCGCCAGAATCTACAAAGGGTTACTTTGATAAGTTTTCCTCTGCAATTTTCTGAACATATCTGCTTATAGTGTGTGCAGACTTTGCCTTTTTGAGAATATTACCCTGTTCATCTTCTACCCAATAACATTCTGCATCCTTATATTGGAATAAACCATGAGACATAGACAAGAATCGCTTCATATAATCCCCTTTATGCGGTGATTGCACGAGAACCGTGCAATCCAATCCGTCCACCAGCAGAATAACCTGCGCCGTAAGCAGATGAACCTGTGTTAACTCCCAGAGACTTTCCTGTAGTCAGTCTAAACTGGCGATAAGCATAGTTGTCATTCTCTCTCTTAGCCAAATCATATGGGTTTGCGACAATAAGCGCATTACCTTGTTGCTCACGCACAATATCTTTTTGTTTCTCAACAAAGCGTAATTCTAAACGCTTTACCATTCCATTGCGGAATGCATTACCATATGTTTTGCCTTCACTACGGTCAAAGTTGTTGGACTTGAGATACTCTTTGGTCTCAAAGTCAATCACATTGCAAAGGTAAGTGAACATCATCTTTGCAGTTTCACGGTTGGTTTCTTTACCTACAATAATATAGGTTCCTGTACCGGGACGGAGAATAAGATTGCAAAAGTGGGACTTGCAGATTGTATTCAATAGAATAGTCTTCCAAGTGGGGAATGAGCGTCCACCGGGCTTGAAATCTTCGTGTGTTACATCTTCTTGTTCCGATGCAACAATCTCAGACATAGACAGATTGTACTTAGCGAGCAAATCCATTGCCATGCGTGTGGCATTGGTCGCCTCGTTCTCGTTGGGGTTGTTGCCGCCAAGAGCCAACAACTTTTGAATCTTCTCAATAATGTTCTTGCTTACCATACTACAATAGAATATGGTGCATAGTTTTTAAGAAGAAACCGGGGAGGCCCCAAAATCTACAAAGGATTAAAAAAGGTATGGTTTATGCAACCATACCTTCGCTATATCCATATATTTCGCCAGTCTTACCGGGCTGAACCGTGATATAGTAGCCATTTACATCAATAAGGTGCAAACCACACACTATTTCACCACAATCGTATACACTCCATATCTTATCTGGGTTATCATTCGCAAACTTTGTAATAAACTCCCAGTTATCAGAGTCTTTATCGATAAAACCGCTTTCTTCTCTGCTTTCAACAACATCATACTTGTCGAAAAACACATCCTCAGTAGGAAAATCAATCTCGCCCTCATCATCCATCTCAAACTCTGTTATAGGAGTGTCATACTCTTCAAGGATATGAGTATCAAAATACTCCTTTGCATCTTTCTCATTATAAGCAAAGACGTATACTGAGTTGTCTTCACCATGTGAATCAACAAAATCAAAGTAATAGCGATGTAGTTTCATAATAAAAATCCCTCTTCTACAATAGAAAGAGGGATTCATTTTTTAAGAAATATTAGAATTGCTGGATGCCTCGCCAAGGATCAACAGGATCCTCTTTGGGAGAGACTTTATTATAAATGACGATCACTGCTGTAGTTATTGCTACAACACTAAAGACGAAGATTGCTTTTTGTAGTTGGGGCATTAGTCTCACCATACTTTACATAATTTACCATCTTATCAAACAATTGCTTTGACATGACTGCATTAATTTGTACTTCACCAATAGAACCCAGGAATGTTGCGGCTCTAGTGTCCAATTTATTAAAAATAAATATTTGGTAATATCCACCATCGTCTTTGTAGTAAATAGACTTAGTTTGTCTTCCCTCGCGATAATCTATGAATTGTAAACTTTTAAAAAATTCAATCCAATTATCTTCTGTTTTTGACTCAAGAATCTCATCTTGCTTTTTAGCATCAATAAAAGGATGTTTTACCGTGGGCATTTCCAATTCATAAGTTGCCGTCATACTATTTACCTCTACTTCCACTTCTTCTCATAGATGGCAAAGACACACTTTGTGACTTTGTTTTAGGTGTACTACTTTTTTCCATTTCCGGTACAGTATTGTCACTTGTATCATTCTGGAACTTTTGCAATAATTTCTGTTGCTCAGGGGTCAGGTTTGGTTTTCTTTTTTGTTTTGACATATAATTAGCACCTTTGCTTATATTATATTAATATTTAAATAAATAAATAAAAAATCCTAAACGAATTCATTTATTTCTTCAGGATTTTCATTACTAAGCGCCCGGAAACTTAACTCATCATATTCCATTTCGCTGAATCCTAATGAATGCATTTCATATTGTGAATTAATATAACTAACTTCACCGTTTAAATTGGTTAATCTCAAACCAACAAATAAATCAACTGTTGAACCATCTGGGAGATTGAAACCTACTACATCTCCATTCCATGCCTTATGAGTAGGCAAACTAGAATTAATATCAAATCCGCCAGTACAATTAAAAATATAAATATTTTTATTCATTAGTATTTCCACCCATATAGTTGGCAAGAAGATTTATAATTCTGAATAATTCATCATCTGTGATATCGAGATGTTCTGCAATTTCATTGCGAGCATCTGCATCGCTCACTGCTTTAAGGAAACCCTCGAAAATTGTATGCATATCTGTTTCAGATAGAGTGTTAGTAAAATTTTGTAATTCTGTCATAGTGTTCTCCATATGGGCGGTGAGGGATTCGAACCCCCAACCAAGGGATTATGAGTCCCCTGCTCTGACCGTTGAGCTAACCGCCCTTGTATGTGATACTATTATAGATACTTATACTCGATTTTTAAGAAGAAAATAGACCTTTGTAGGTTCTGGGCTACACCCAAACTATACCAACTCCCCAATGCTCCTGTACTATTAATTTCTTTTTTCCATATGAGAAATCATCAAAAGCACTCCTGACACTCTTTATAGTTTTGAATGAATTTAAATCAGTAGAGAGAGCTTTAATATCTCCGCAATCATGAAATATTACCATTCCGCCAGGTCTTACATATTTAGTATAAATTTTTATATCTGATGCGACACCATATAATGTGTGATCTCCATCGATAAATAATATATCTATTAAATCATTACCTAAAATTAATTTTAATTTTATTTCTGTTTCTATATCTTTTGAGTCACCATAAATTAAATTTACTTTATAGTTTTCTGATCTTAAAACACTTGCAACCATTTCAAGAGATCCAACAGACTCTGGATGACCCCATGGGCCTCCTGGCAAATCTATTGCAATTAATTTAGAATTTTCAGGCATTAATCTACCGAAATATAATAAACTACCTCCAAATTTAGATCCAATTTCAACATATATTTTTTTATTATTTAATAAATCAATTTGAGTTGATACTGTTTGTAATTCGAAGTTTGTAATTGCTGCTGGAACTGGCAATTTGTCATTCATATTTAAACCTTTGTAGATTCTGGGCCCTCGCCCGATTTTGCTCGAATTTGAACAGTTACTTTATCGGGCGATTTATTCGAAAAATGGGTCGGGTGGGATTCGAACCCACGACCAATGCCTTAAAAGGGCACTGCTCTACCGCTGAGCTACCAACCCGAAATTTGGAAGAGGTTATGTGCTGTCTGGTTGGAGACTAGTTATCCAGAGCCAATTTGTCACATATCCTTAAAGTTTCTTCTAAGACCAAGCAGAGATTGCTCTTACTGCCTAACCTCTTCCAAGTCCTCCAGACGAGATTCGAACTCGTAAGGCTTGCGCCAACGGATTTTAAGTCCGTCGTGTATACCGTTCCACCACCGGAGGTTAATCACTGACTCTATGATTATCTTACATTATTATAGAAAAGAGCATCTAGTTTTTAAGAAACTTAGCGGAACCTTTCTTGGAAGTCTTTCCTCTGCTCCGTGATATTATCAGGATTCAGATTAATAGATTTCATAATCTTATAGTCTCTTGTGTTAAGTTGCCCCATGAGCATTTTGTCATAGTTTGCATCAATGTAGATGCCCTGGGCGATGGTTTCAAGTTGGTTGATTTTGTAAGCACCAGCGGCTACTAGGACAAAAGTCAAGAAGCACACAAAGCCCATCATGATTTCTGTTTCGTGTTTCGTAACAAAGGCATTCAAGTCTTTCTTTGCGCTAGGGACAGTCACATTGCAGACACCACCGACACCAGTTAGATTAGAGTTTGTATTCATATTACTATAGAATCCTTGTTCGATTTTTTAAGAGAGAATCTGATATCTACCACCAGTTTGCTCGTTTGCGATTTCTTTGATTTTGTCAAGAGTCTCCTCATGACCTATAGACTTTTGCAGAGTCTTGGATATTTTTTCCCATCTGCGACCAGCCTGTTCACTTACGAAAACTGCTAGTGATTCTGTTTCCGAAAATTTAATATATTTTCCATTTAACGGATTTACAAAAACCCAATATGCTTGATTGAGGTCTGTATCAGTTGGAGATAAAAGAGGTGCTTCGTTCATCAATGTCAAAAACCTCTACTGGGCAAGCCAGTTCTCCGCAGTCTGGGCAAAAGTCTTCATCTTCTTCAATCCCGTGTCCAAAAGCCTCAAGAAAAGAATCAACCGAATCTGGTTCGATGCCAGAAATAGAGTTTACCACTTCGGCGTTATCGCATTGTTCGTTAGTGCATTTAAGAATGATAGTAGTCATATTACAATAGAAATCCTTTATTGGTTTTTAAGAAGAAACACCCTAATCAATCAGAGACTCTAAAATCTCCCAGCCACGCTGAATCATCAATTCCAACAATCGCTCTTCATTATAAGCAAGGAAATCTTCAGCCTCTTCATCAGACCACTCTGGGCGAAATTGCTTGACATCGCTAATGTCCCACGAAACACTACAATATCTTTGGTTACTCATTTTATACACTCCTTGACTATATACTATTATAGACTATCACGCTCGATTTTTAAGTAATAATATAAGCCTTTGTAGGTTTTGGGGCAGCGCCCTCGAGTTATTCGATAAATTCGAATAACTCGATTTTAATCACCTTATCCTTGCAAATCTGCCTCTCTTTGGTTGATTGCACGACCAAACTGTGGTATTTTGTCCTTAGTATACGCTTGGAATCGCACAGTCCAGTATGTTCCGATTACTTCATCCTTCTTTTGGAATAACTCTTTGCGATAATCCATTGTTCCAACAGGAGATGTCTCGAAAATCTTTCCTTCTGGAGTTTCACAAAGGAAAATAGATGCTCCAACAAACTTACCTTTACCGTCTATGACGTTAACTACTTTAAACTCTTCCTCAAGGAAATCCTTAAGTTTCAATAGTTGGTTTGTTCTTTGGTTTATCTTGTAACCATGACCATGCAACCGAAGCATAGTGCCTTCCCAGCCTTCTGCAACAAACTTCTCGTGGAGTGGATAGATTTCTTCGTGCGATTCTATCACATGGGCAGGAGCAAGAACAACCTGAGAGTTGTTGGAGTCTGCAACAATTTTTTTGCAGAGTTCATATCGCTCGGTGTAACACAGGTCTGGTGCTACAACATCGTAAATGCGGTAGAGCAGTTTAGGCGAAAGGTTATCACGATACTTTTTAGCGGCTGATACAGTATCCTGTAACGGGAATCCTTCTGGTAGGATTAGTTCACCATCAACAATGTAATCACCACATACAACATTGTTTAAGTGTGCAACAATCTTGCTGTCGAAAAGTTTACCTCTGCGAGACCACATATTTTCACCATCGGTCAAACATCGGATGCCATCAAACTTTGGTTGAACAGTAAGTGGAAAATCGATGGTGTGAATCTTATCGCCGAGCGGATAAGCAAGCATCGGCAACACAAAAGATTTGTCATCGGCTTCGCCAATCTCACGGTATCCCTTGTCCTTATTGGTCTTGAAGGTAGAGTTAATCTCAGAGATAGCCTGTTGGGACGGGGTGGTCTCATTAGAGCGACCAATATTCTTGCCTTCAATCGTGACATAAGCAGATTGAGTAATCTTAGAAATGCTCGAACCCTCATTGGTCTTCAGGTCGTCGGCAGTCTGAATATCAACAATGGTCTTGCCGATTGTCTGGCAGTATGTTGTGTATGTAAAATATTCAGCACCATCGGTGCAAACATGACCCTGCCAGAACTTTTTCTTACCGGTGGATGTGGACGCTTGAAGAAGAGGAGTGGAGTAAATCGTATTCATACTATTATAGAAAGAGAGTGTATATTTTTAAGAAAAAAGAGGAGGACTCTATTCGTCCTCCTCCTCTTCATCATCATCGTCGTCGTCCCAGTCTTCTTCCTCTTCATCTTCGCCATAAACCCATCGTTCGATTCCGTCTGTGTTCTGGTCTTCTTCACAGTCATCATCGCCCTCGTATGAGTCAAACTGGTCAACCCATCGACTGAAATCCAAGTCTTCGTCTACTTCTACATACTCTTCATCAAATTCGAATTTGATTCCATCTGCCTTCATGCGTTCACAGAAAATAGCCATATCGGAATCTTCTTCGACATATACAACACCAGCATTGTGGTCGATATATGAAAAGCCAGAGATTAACTTAGAAATACGCAACTCTCGCAGAAAATCAAGTGGTACAGCACAATAACAGTGTCCACCATCATCATAAACCGTAAACTTCTTTACTTCTACTGTTTCATCAGACATTTTATTTACCTCTTAAATACTACAATATAGTGGTTCATTCAATTCGATTGCATCAAGCAATAGATTAACTAACATAGATTTCTTTTTTACGAAATACTCTATCTTCTCAGCATCTAATTCGACATCAGACTTCTCTAGTCCCAACACACTGAACAGACTAGACATAATAGGTTCCTCTGTTGGAGATTCACCTATCCTTCTATTATTTATCTCATACAAAAGCCATTTACAGTCTTCGACAGACAAACAACTTTTTTCATTAAGTCTTTTACCAATATCATGGCTCCAAGACAACCCTAATTGAGACAGTAAACTGCTCGAATTATAAGAATCTCGAAAATAGCCAACAGAATATTGCTTATCAAGGAGGGGACGTGTTAACTCGAAAAGTTTATCTTCTTCGCCATCTGCTACATCAAGCACAGTTTGTTTGTGTGTTGATTTGAACAGTGCCTCTAATGTATCAATCTCTTTTTGCACATCTTCATAGTTTTTTTCGAATTTGCTATTTAAGTATATATCTGCACCCATATTTGTACCTCATTGATAATAGAGAAATGATTTCGAAATTTAAGAAGGAAGGGAGGAGTTTATTCCTCCCTTGAAATTTACACCGTTACAGGTTTTGCAATCAGTGTGTTGTACCGACCAGTGCGCATCTCATAAGTAGAGTCTGCGGGAGCCTTCAGCAGGATGTTGCCGTAGCAGTCAATTGTGTATTGCTTTGGCTTGGATGCACTGCGTGGCTTATGTGCCGATACTCGAATCTCATCACCGTTGGTGACAACCCAAACCTTGTTGGAATCTGTCTTTTGAACAGTGGCTGTCAAGCGCACAGGGAAGCGAATGCGACCACGGGAGTCTGGGCTGTAAACCAGATTGTAAATGTGGCGTTGTGGAACTGACTTACCTACCAGACTAAGGTCTTCTGTCGGAGTTTGTTTTCCCGTATTTTCAGGAGCATAGATTGCATCTCCATTAACCGAAAGGAATACGTCGTAGTTCTTGAGACCATCAGTGTAGAACAACTTGCTTACCTGCATCTCAATAAAGTCAACATCAATGACTGTACCACCTGGAACTACCATTGTAGAAATTACGGTAGCGACATTGAATGGCTTCTGCTCGTTTACCAACTCAGCGACTGCAGTCTTTACGAGACCAGCGAGAACAACATTACTCATTTTTGATTTCCTTCAGTTTGTAACTTGATACTACTATAGATATTGGTGTCACATTTTTAAGAAGAAATATAAGCCTTTGTAGGTTCTGGGGGCCCGCGCGATTTTTAAGAAGATTTAATGATTCGATTTATATAAATAAATAAGGGGGCTTTCGCCCCCTTTGGTTTAGAGTTCCTTGGCAATGCCCTTGAGGAAATCTACATCACTTTCGGATTCATAAACGTCTTCCCACGTTATGATATCCTTGCCTGCGAACAATCGCGAGACCTGGAAGGCAAGTTCATCATAGTCATTCTGATACAACCACTTGACCAAAGACTTGACCTCTACCTCTTGCTCAAGGAAATCATCCTCCTCTTCGGATTCATCATCCCAATCGCATTCGCACTCTTCACACTCGCAGTCGTCACAGCAATCCTCATCATCCCAATCATCCTCATCATTCTCTGTTGAGAATCGGGAATCATAGACCGGGAGGTCAAGACGCTGGGTACAGATATCGACTACCTTGTACCGGGCGGTGCGGAGTTTCTGGCACTCGCAGTCGTGAGGAACGCTCACAACATCCGCAGGGTCAATCTCAACGATGACCAGAGTTGCACTATTCCCACCAAAGGATTGTGCATACTCCAGAGTACCTGCGTGGAGTCCGACAGAACACCCACGGTTGGCATCATCATCAACATAGTTGCGATAAACTTGAATCTCTTCGCCAACACCGTTGAAGATACGACCCTTGCCGTCATCCTTGCCCTTGAGCAACTGGGCGTTACCAGCAGTGATTGAATAGAAATCACTGGTTACAGCCTTGTAAGCAAGGAAGTTGCCATTGGTCGTAACCGTGAGGTTATTGCGCTCAAGGAAGCGGTACAACTCTTCGACAGAGCGACGAGAAGGATTCTTCTGCAACTTGGACAAGAACTTGACTAGAGGCATCGGGCTGAAGCCAGAGTCACAGAACTGAAGAATGCGGTCAACGCAGAGGGAGTGGACAGCGGAACCACCAAAGTATACCGCACCATTCTCAACCTTGACATCGTCACACTCAAAGAGATACTCACGCACTGCCTTCTCTGGTGAAAGGAAGGTCATAAGAGAATCCCAATCTTCCGTGCGGTATGCTTCAACCGCCTGACCAAACAATGGGTTATCATTACGCATTGTGTATTGCTTGGAGTCAACCACAACGGACAGGGAGCCGCCGTGTTCCTCGGAAAGCGACAAGATAGCAGACTGGACATTTACTGACATTTTATTTTTCTCCTATGTGGCACATCCACAATATAATAGAACCAAGCAAAAGATTTTTAAGACAGAATCGGGAAACTGTCACCCGACTCCTGATACTACTATAGAAACTTATACCCGTTTTTTAAGAAGAAATATTAAGCCTTTGTAGATTCTGGGGCGGGTCCCGGGGAGTAGTATTTTAACTTATTATCTGTTTTATTTGATAAAAAATGCACTGGAGCCTCTTATTTTGGTTTGAAAGGTATAGATAAGAGGCTCCAGTGTCGCGATTACCGCCCTTTTTCGAGTTTGGTAATCATATTGATGACTCTATCGTGGTCAGATTCAGTGAACATCAACTCAGCCATCTCATTTAGCATTGGGTTGATATCATATAACTCATCAACCATAGCATCAACGGTATTTACTGGAGTTATGCCCAACTCTGATGAGGTCATAACATTTGAAAAGAATGAAGATTCAACAAGAGTAAGAATATCACCTGTCTCATCAATAATCTCTTCAATCAGATACTTAGAGCGTGTATTGACCTCAGAGTTTACAATGACAGTCAGAAACTCAGATGATACGTCATACTTAGAGGTAGCATAGTTGTATCTAGATGTTTTGCCAGATGTTTTGCATCGCATAATACGATACACCATTGCACAGTTCTTGCTATCAAGTTTATTGCCATAAAACTTAGCAAGTTTCTCTGACAGATTATTGTTGTCAATATATTCACGGGTCTTTTGCGTGATATAGGTGCTAACCTCGACCCAGCCTGAGCCAACCTCCTTGACACTATCACGAACGCCGTAGATAGTAGGTGCGTCCTCTCCCAAGAGGGTCGCCAGTTGCTTGAGACGCTGTTGAACCGCACGGACACCGCCGGGATAAACAGAAGATTCATAGTTTGAGATTCGGATGTACACACCGTTGTCTGCATTCACGTCCTTGTCACTGATTTGCCAGTTCTCAGACTTGGTTCTATGGTCGGTGTTCTGGTATTCAAACACCTTAGCCTTGCCCATATCCTTGCCACGCTGGGAAGGAACAGACACACGACCAGAAGAGTAACGCATTGAAGGATACTTTTCGATGCATACAACCTCAGCACCAGAGAACATAATATGCTTCTTGAATGCGTCAAGGCTTGCTTCCGTTGGGAGGTTTACTCTGATAATCTCACGCTCGGCAACCAATGTTCCGTGAACACCACGGATGTGGCTGTTTACATCCTTCTCCTTGACCTTGCCGATAATATTGGCAACAAAGATATATTTCTTTGACGGATTCAAAGATGTTACTTTGTAAGACTTGAGACGTGATGTATTGAAGTAAGTACCATAAGATACCATCTCAGTATAGCCAATCTCATTCTGTGCAACACGCAATGCTGACTGTGGGTAGTAGATGCTATGATTACTGTAATGACCCTTTATCTTGCTGTCGAACTTGACTGCATCAAGGACAAAGTAGGTGCTACTATTGTAACCGCCACCGAAAGCGTTTACGATTACACCTGTATTCCAAGCACTATCCTTAACCTTGTCAACATCCGCCTGGATGCTTTGAGCCATCTCAATAATCATTGAATCAATCTTGGCGTTAATCCAAGCGATGGTGCGAGCATCATATTCCAATGACTCACGGGACGCAGTGATAGACAATGCGCCAATAGGTGCTTCAATCTTGTAAGCAGGTTGCTTATGGGAATAGTACCCACGCTTCAACAGGACAAACTTATCACCCTTGTTAGGGATGGCATCAAGGTTGATTGTGTATGCTACATTACCCATAACAATGATGTTGTCAACAGCATCTTGAACATTAGGGGTGTAGGAATACCAATCAGTACCCCGTGCAATAATCTGCGGGTTGTGTGCGTTTTCCATAAACAGATTGAAAGTATCATCTGCATTGATAAAAACAGGGCAGGGCATAAAGTGCTGGTAGAACTTACGAGCGGTCTCATTGAACTGGCGAATGTCGGCATTCTTTACGGTAACATTTATTTCTACACCATTATGCTCGGTTGTAGGCTCAGAGTAAACCTTGCGAATCTTTCCGATGTTGGATTCGTCAAGGTACGCCGTGTACATCGTCTTGGTTCCTTCAAAGAACGAGATGATGTCAAAGGAGTTGCCATAGGCAAAGGCAGACTTGGAACCAAGACCAAACGTACCGTTGAAGTCGTTGGATGATTCCTTGGTAGATTCACCATAGGTAGTATAGATATTGAGAACAGACTCCTCAGACAGACCTACGCCAAAGTCACGAACCTTGAAAACAGGCGCAAGGGCAGTAGGAAGGGTTACCTTCAGAGGGCGGTCTGGAGTACCTGCGAGAATGTGACCATCCCAGCCGTTGGTGGAGTATTCACGGACGACAGCAAGCATCTTATCAGAATAGATGTTGGAACGAAGGATGCTGAAAATCTTGGACGAATCCTTGATGCTGTACGAAGCCTCGATTGCGTTGCCGAGGGTGGAGACGGTGCGTGTAGCAGTTGCTGTAATCATAATATTCTATACCTTTCATATACTATAGATTACCTATGCCGTTTTTTAAGAAGAAATCGCGCCCCCAGATTTAAGCCTTTGTAGATTCTGGGGGGAATACCACCCCATTACCCGGGCCGATAAAATTTATTAATAAAAAATAACCCCTCATAGAGGGGTCTTATCTTTCAATCAACATTAATATATTTAGAATAACAAACAGCATAAGCATAATCAATACTCCGCCATACTTATGATTCATAACTCTCTCATACAGGTTTCTCATGCTCATCCTCCAATTGTATTATAACATCTTCTGCTTGTTCTTTTCTGATGGCCAGATTGTATCCTCTGACCTCTAGTACTATAGGCCCGTTGCATCCGCTACAATTTATTATTTTAATTTCTGTACCCGTTGACAGTCCGAGCTCAGCCAATCTGTTCCTATCATGACCTATCAATTTTTTGACTATACAAGTTGAGCCCTCAGGGCAATTATCTAGCGTATCCATCTCTTGCCTCCTAGGGCTCCAAAATGCCCAAAATGGGGGTTTTTAGGCCTATCTTATATAATCACTCGCTTGGGTCAATTGCGCCGCGTTCTAGCTCATTTAAAAGGGAATCAGCATCCAGTAGAATTCCACTATATTTGTTATCAATTAATTTTTTACCTAGTGATGTTCTAGGTTTGTATTCTCTGATCTTATCTTCAATAGTTC
>Ga0247723_1001056_pt1 | contig 16715 bp, 16 predicted proteins | sample MSEWelMarce5H_FC_FD_189079 | JGI IMG/M metagenome (GOLD analysis project Ga0247723, IMG submission 189079) | Subsurface sediment microbial communities from gas well in West Virginia, United States - MSEEL Well Study Marcellus 5H_FC | ecosystem: Environmental > Terrestrial > Deep subsurface >...
AAATAGTAGAAGAGTACTACAAACAAATCGAGGAGATCGGTGAGTATGATGCGGACCTTGTTTGACGACATCATCAAAGAGCTCGTCAAGTGGTGGAAGCGGGTTTGGTTTGAGGCCAAACTGAAGGCTCGTCTCGACATGGTTGAATTTGACAACCGTGTTGCTGCTGAGTTGGAACTAAAAGAGAAGAATAGGCCGATCTACATTGAACACCCGATTGATCCTGAACTTCAAACGGGTGCCTCCAAAGATTTGGGTGGCGCTATGGAGCTGAGGGCTCCGTGGTACAAGCCGGAGGGGGAGACTGATATAAAAAATAATAGTTTTGAGTGAGTCCAATGAGACTAGCTTATCTTAAGGAACGGATAATTACCCCCTGAATTTCCGGCCGTAGGATAAAGAGACGCTCAATTCCAGGACCTATGGACATCCATGTTTCCGTAGGTGAGTGGATAAACAGTCTCATGGTTCGCATGGCCAGTGCGGATGATGGGGACTGTTTTTATCTGCCCACCATGATGCATCTCCATGCTTATTTATTGGTGAAAGAGCAGAGTTTTGCTGATAAAAACTTTAAAGTAGAGGTCCAGGAATCCGCATGAAAGACGTGAATCAACAGTTGAAGCCCGGTGAAATTCACCTTGAATACATCCCGTTTGATTGGCCGCTAACTCCGCTGGGGGCAAAGAAAGATCCTTATGTTGCCGGGTGGCAGAACCGTCCTTTCAGCGTCAAGGAAATAGAAGAGGAGATTGTTGCGGGTAAGTGTAAGGCCATTGGCTTACTTGGTGGTCCTGTCTTCAACCATCCTTATGGTTTGGTGTGGGTTGATGTTGACGGTCCAAGCGTCTACAAAGTGTTAGAAGAGTTGTCGAATCTTCCGCCGAAGCATGCGCTACCTGATACTTTAACAATTCTTAGTGGAAAAGAAGGACGCGAGCGGAAGCTGTACCGCCTTGATCGAGAGAAGCACAAGCATTTTGTAAGGAATAAATACACTTGGCACGGAGAAGAAAATAAAGAAAAACTTGAGATTCTGTGGAAGCGTCACCAAGGTGTGTTAATGGGTCTGCATCCAGAGACAGACGGTTACTTCACCGCAGAATACCAAGGGTTTGAGTGGGCCAATCAATTACCTGAATTTCCGGACTGGCTGCTGACTGCCATCATTAACAAAAACATCAAGAATGGTGTCCCGGCAACAGAGACAACGCGAATCGTTGGGCCAACATTCGCAATTAATAGCGTTGTTGGCTTAGATCGTGACATCAAGCTGGCTACAGAGGCGACGTGGGGCATGGTTGCAGAGGCGGCGGATGATTACGACATTTGGATTACAACTGGTCAGGTATTGCATTCTTTGGATGAATCGTTGCTTGACGTCTGGGATGAGTGGTCTAAGCAGTCCGAAAAATATCAAGAAGGCGAGTGTCACAGAAGGTGGTTGTCCTTCACGAAGGGCGGCGGTCGCGGCCTCGGTTCTTTAATTAACATCGCTAAAGAAAATGGCTGGGTTCCGTCTCTGGATTACATCGCCGAGAGCGTCGACGATCAACAGCTTGATCTTGCCGAACAACTGTTAGAAGAAATTGATAAAAATGAACTGGATTTAATTCAAGGACCCGACGATCAATTTCCCATGATTACTTGTGAACCAACGACCAACTCCGCTGCTCACTCTGTAAAAAATTCCAGGGGTAAACGGGGTAAACAAAAACGTCAAGATGGAAATGAACCGGCGCCACGAAATGAACCGGCAGACGTTGTCTCGGAAAGGGTCCTGGCACTGTACGGAGAAAACTTAAAGTACAGCGAAAACCAGGGATCTTTTTATATTTATGAGTACCGCTGTGCGGGTCTTTGGTCTCACTTGTCTGAAGTTGAGATGAAGGGTTCGATCAAGGACAAGCTTGAACAGGTGAAAGAAACAACGCTGCCCAAGGGGTACAGCATGCACATGATCAATGATGTGCTGGAACAACTCAAAATTTCAACGCTGCACGAAGAGTGGTATGAAGGTAATGATTTTCTACTGTTTACCAACGGCATCTTGGATGTGAACCGCAGGGAGTTACTTGCGTTTGAGCGGGGTATGTTCATGACTCAACAACTTCCGTACGACTACGATCCCAGTGCAACTTGTGAACCAATTATTAAGTGGTTGAAGAATGCACAAGACAATAACTGGGGGAGGGTCCAGGTTTTGCGGGCGTGGTTGCGGGCAGTGCTGTTAAGCCACTCGGAAATACAAAAGTTTGTTGAGATCGTCGGCCCAGGGAAGTCCGGTAAATCAACTTATGCCAACCTGGCCCATGCTCTGGTTGGTGATGAGAACGCCATGATCTCATCTTTGGAGCATCTTGAGAAAAACAGATTTGAAACTGCAAACCTCTATAAGAAAAAACTGCTGCTGTTCAATGACGTTGAACGGTACGGCGGATCAGTTTCCGTGTTGAAGGCGGTGACTGGTCGTGACCTCATCCGTAAAGAACGCAAGTTTCAATCTGGTTCCCAGAAGCCATTCAAATTTAATGGCTTGGTAATCATCACTGCCAATGAACCCATTCAAACCACTGATCCAACTTCTGGTCTTGCTCGTCGTCGCCTCACCATTCCTTTTGACCGTCCTTTTACTGGCAACTCTGCAGAGCAGCGAATTCTCATCGACATGGACGACAATGGACGTCCGTTCGGCGATTTTGCAAATCTTCTGCCTGGCCTGGTGAATTGGGTGCTCGACATGAGTGAAGCGGAGATGCGTGAATATTTAATGGAAACAACGAAGAAGGTTGCGTTTTTTGCCAAGCATCACAGTGAGCAGATTCTTAAGTCCAATCAGATCATGGACTGGATGGAGCACTGTGTTGTCTTTGATCCGGGAGTGTCTACTGCTATTGGCCTGGCAAAACAGGCGCCGTCTGGTTCTACGAACGTCTACGTTTCTTGGAATGAATGGCTGTACGCCAGTTACTGTGAGTTTTCCAGGGCATCCAACAGCAACATTCTTGGTCGTAGTCGATTTGAAACCCTGTTGATGGACGTTTGTGTGCACCAGTTGCAATTGAATGTTTACAAATTTAAAGAGCAGCGTCGTGGCTTAAGGATTGTTAATATTGCATGTAGGGCTTCTGATCAGAAATACGCCAAGTATCCATCAATTGTTCAAGTTGGCTTGAATAAAGATGAATGGCGCATTCACTACGGTAACGTTCTTGATAAGAAGACAGATGAAGTAACTGAACCTGATGGAGAAACTCAGTGGGAAACGGACGCCATTTAATCCTGGATTTGTATGAATGCGATCCAGGCGTTCTTGATGACTATGACTTGTTGTCACAAAGCCTGGAAACAGCTTTGTTAATGGCTAACGCAACCATCATCAGAATTTTTGGTGAGAAATTTAAGCCGCAAGGCGTGACTTTGCTGGCTCTTCTTTCTGAATCTCATGCATCAGTACATACGTGGCCCGAGATGGGTTATGCGGCTGTTGATTTGTATACTTGTGGCGACAAAACAAAAACACATAAGGCCGCTCAATTCTTAAAGCATAAACTCAAAGCTAAAATCTCAGAAGAAAAAGAGCTTGTACGGTCAACAACACCGCTGGATTGTGTATAGTAAATCGGAGATAATCCGATTTTAAATGGATAAGAAGCCAAAAGTTCTTTGGGTTGGTGACATTGTTGCCATGACGGGTTTTGCCCGCGTCACGGAAAACGTGATCACCCGACTTGATGACAATTTTGAAATTGTGGTACTAGGGAATAACTGGTGGGGAGATCCAAACCCGTGGCAAGAACGCTTCCGAATGTACCCGTCGTCAAACAGGTATCAGACGGCGCCCTTTGGTGAACAGCGCATCAGAGAAATTGTTGAACGAGAGCAGCCCGATATTGTGTTCACCATTAATGACATGTGGATCATTAATGAACAGTATCGGCAAATTGAAGACCTTCATAAAGAGGGCAAGTTTAAGTTTGTGGGGTATGCCCCCATGGATTCGTACAACTGGATGGGCTGCCTCTCAGAAACTGCTAATGCTTGGGACGCCATCATTTCCTACACAGAATTTGGTGCATACGAGTTTGTAAAGGGCGGTATCAACAAACCCATCGCCGTGATTCCTCATGGCGTAACGCCGGGTCAGTTCTATCCCATGGATAAGAAGGAGGCGCGTAAACGGCTGGGGCTGAAGGATGACATCTTCATCGTGTTTAACGGGAACAGGAATCAGTTCCGTAAACGGCAGGACATCACAATTTCGGCTTTTGCAAAGTTTGCCAAAGACAAGCCGGATGCTCAGCTCTACATGCACATGGGTTTGAAGGACCAGGGCTGGGACATTATGTCGGTGTTCGGCAGGGAGATGCAAAAGAACGGTCTTGATCCGAATGGACGGATCATCATGACAGCCAATACGCCAAATCCTCCGAACGTAGAGGTGGATCTTCTTAATGCGATCTACAACAGTGCTGACATCGGCGTCAACACTTGCAAAGGTGAAGGCTGGGGGCTTGTCAACTTTGAGCACGCAGCCTGTCGTGTGGCCCAGGTGGTGCCGGATCACACGTCATGCAAGGAGATTTTTGACGGTTACGGCAAGCTGATCCGCTGCGACCACGTTGATGTTGACGTGAACTACGCACGAGAAATGCCGTGTCCCTCCGATGAGCATCTGGCTGAGATTCTTACAGAGCTGTACGAAAACAGGGATGAGTTGGATTCTGTGGCCCAGGCATGTTATGAGCGTGCAACCGATGAACAGTTCTCGTGGGATACAGTTGCGTCTCAATTTGGCGGCATCTTTGAGGATGTTTTGAAGGAGGTAGACCACAGCGTTGAAGAACCCGTGGCGATCGACAGCGTGAAGAAGCGGCGAACAAAAAAGAAAAAGAAGGAGTTGGTGCCCGCATGAACGCATGAAGGCACGAAAGTAGCCCCGTAACCCCCCGTCGTTTCCATTGGAGCGGCGGGTTTTTTGTGCCAAGATTGTCTCGGGTTGTGTCTCAAGTAAGTGGGGAGGGGCAGAAATTTGGGCGTTTAATCGCAAAAAGGAGAATAGGACTAATTTCGTTTATTAGTGGAGCGCGGTACATTTTGACGGTTTTGTCGTAACCTATTGTCTGTCTTATGAGACTCATTGTAAAAAAGAAGAATAGATTACGACAAAACGCCGGAAATGTACCGAGCTTTATGATTAAGTGGAATTAATCCTATTCTCTGCTTTGTCGCACAGCTACAAACCGCTCCCGCCCCTGTGGCGTCTCCAAGAAAAGCTAGAGCTGACGGACGAACATCCAAGTGGGCTGCGTTGGACTCATAAGAATTGTTTTGTGACAAGGCAGCACAAGCAAAGCGGCTTCTATCTGGTTTCCATCGACAACGATGTCTACCTGGCCCACCGCATCGTCTACTACCTACGAACGGGCCTGTGCCCCGACAAGCACAGCGTCAAGCACGGTTACACAAACCGAGAGCTGGACAACCGCTTAGATCTTGAGGTGTGTTACCGGCCAGTTCGTAAACAACGCAAACCTTCCTGGAGCTGGGACTGATGGCAAACCTGTCATTTGAAAACGCCAAATCAAATTTCCGTTATGTGCGGGACATCGACTCCCTGGATGATTCTCAACTTGAGTCTCATGGTTATTACAGGGGTTACCCATGCCCTCACCACCACACTATTCGTGATCTGAACCAGCACTGGTGTTATCACTGCGCCATAAAAATCAAATCAAATATCTGTGGATTCAACATCAATCTCATTCATCGTTACTATCACTACAAATACGAACGTCTTTGGAAAAAGGTAGAAATTCTTGACCCAAAAGAGTGTTGGGAGTTGAATCTCCCTGGTGGTCGCAGCCCCAAAAGAATTAACTTCCCTTCTTACCGTGCGTTTTATACGGGCAGGGCGTCGGAAAACGTGACGCCTCACAAGCTGATTTACCAGTGTGCGTGGGGGGACGTGGGGGCCATGACGGTGACGCGCATCTGCGGAAATCCTTGGTGCGGCAACCCGCTTCATATGGTTTCCAACTGGAACATCGGCATGCCTCCCAGTAAAATTACTCCGCTTGTTTTGGAGTTCAGGCCAGAATTCCTGATGTTAATGAATAAAGCCTTGCGTCTTGGGAAAGAACAAGAAGTTATTGAGCGTTATTACAGGCAAACTGTTAGACATCCCTTCTTTGCTCCGGAGCCGCCTGATTACGACGAGGGTTAAATACTGGCCGCTTACAATAAATAAAAGAAGTTAATACTGCTGTAGTGACTAATCAGACGCAGCGTACACAAGCAAACCCCTTGGTGTTAGGCACGTTTGCCACCACACGTTTGCGTCATTTGCGCGGAACGTTAGGCCCAAAGTACCAGGTGCAAACCAACGGTTATGGAGGCGGTACATTTAATCATTGGTATCAAATTAATATTGCCGATCCTGCGTGGATCATTGTAAAAAAAGGAGGACCAAGGCCCAAATATATTCAGGTTTCTGCTTACGATTTGAACAAGACACCTATTCAAGGTGATCCAATTTTTGACGCTGATTCAATTCGAGACGGTTTGAATAGAGCCGGAGATGTTTATATTCCGTACCTTGATACGGTCATGTCCACTGGGTCTGACCTTTACAACACTTTTGATCGCAGGCGCCTTGATCTTGGTGACGATCGTTATTACCCCTTGGGTACTGGAAGCTATCTTGTTTGCGTTTCGTCTACCCGCAATGAAACGCTTGATTATGAGTTGGGGGTTGTTGTTGAGTTTCCCCCAACTGAAGTTTTTATCCAATTAGAAGATGAAGACGTTCTTTCAATCCTTGCCACGGAAACAGCAATTGATGATGCAAGAACCATTATCGTTGCTTCTCCTGTTTCTGTTGATACAACAATTTCTTCTAATGTTGATAAACCCAACGGATTTACTGAAACATCTTGTGCAATTAACTCTGGCGTAACCGTCACTATTTTGAGCGGATCTACTTGGTTTATTGGCGATCAAATCCCATCCGCTCAAGCCGATGAGTATCAGGTTTTAGCAGAGCCAGGGGATGATGCTTACTTTGATACGATCCACGATCATTCCTTGTCTGATTGGACACAAGCTTGGCAAGACGAACACGGGCCAAATACCGTTCTTCCGAGTATCTTTGATTCGTTGCTAAACAGGTTATGATTAAAAACTTAAAAAAACTTTTGCGTTTTATTTTCAAAACACAAAAGAAAACAAAATCATTAGAGTGTTATTGCAAGGAGCAACCTTGGGCGCCAAGCTGTAGAGTTTACGACAACTGATGAATAGTGGCAACATACAGACAACAACGGCACAAAAAGACTGGGACGACTTTTTTGCCGGATGGGATGATCCTCAAGATGCGATTGATGCCGTGGATTCGTACGCAGAAAGGGTGCGTGTGGCTTGCGAGCTTAGCGGTCGGCAAATCAAAAAGACAACTAAGCGATTGGATGAATCAAAGAAAGAAACAGTCCGTGTCACGGTTGAATTCGAGTTTGACCGGTAGGTTTGGCCCAAGAACTCAAGCGATTGCTATACGTCAAGTGCGTCAGTGGGTTAAAGATCTTCCACCAGGTGATTCCATTTGCATGCGTTGTGAATCAGCACTGCCTGATAAACAGTTTCGCGTGTGGAAAAAATGGTTTGCAAAACATGAAGATGTTAAGTGGGAAATATCAGAAGAACACAAATCTTTTTTCTTTTATAAATCAAGCTTTGTAGAATAAGAGAAATGGATTATTCCCATGGAAAAATTTCGTGACTATTTAGAAGTTGCCCTTGCCATTCATGGTGCTGCTTCTGTTATTTGCGCTTTAACTCCTACGATTAAAGACGATCAGTTCTTGGGCAAAGTTTACAAAGTGCTCGAGTTTCTTGCGCTGAACATCGGTCGCGCCAAAGATCGTTGATCAATTAGGCAACGCTTGGAACCAAAAAGTTGTTCCCCCTTGCTTTTCCACCCATTCTCTTGTTGCGTAAGCCTGTTCTTTTGACAGGGTTGCGCATTTTTTTTCGTCTCCAACCTCCCAGCACATATTGACCCTGATGCAGGGCTCTTTGTACTTTTTCACTATGCGTAATCCCACCTCACGCGTGGCTTCCCAAGTCTCATCCCAAGATGGACAAACCCACGGTCAGCACCATAACCAAGGGAATACGGCCAATTTTTATCGCACCAATCTTGAACAACATGTGCGTCCACCCCTTTAATGTAAAAATCAACTGCGCCTACTTCGGGTCCTGAGTATAAGTGTTCTGAATTTTTTGCACCACCAATAGATTGGTTTACCTTCGGGGGCCGATTGCCACTGGTAATGATGATCGGTTTGTTCCCAAATTGAGAGCGGACTTTTTCCAAAAAACGACAAAGTTCAACCGCTGTATCACACTGATACTGTTTAATAAACCGCCTGGATTCTTCTCCAAGGGTTAACTCTCCGTATGTGATGTGCGGCGTGATTTTATAGCTAAATGGACTCCAGGGATTAAATTTCTGTGCTTGGGCCGGATCCGTTGGCTTGGCGGTTGCGCCACTGGTGCCAAGCTTTTGATCCATGATTTGGATCAGCTTAGTGCTGTAGTTGGGATCTGTTGCGTAGCCTTCTTGGGTTAAAAGCTGTGCACACTGATTCCTACTGGTTGCACGATTAACACCCTTGTATCCCCTGTAGTCTTTGTACCAGCGATTAACCAAGTAATCAACACATTCATACAGACTGGCGAAACGCTTAAACCAATCAGTAATTGTGACTTCCTTGCCGTTATAAACTTCTTTGGTCTGGACGTGACAGCCACTGCCCTGCGCACTTTTAATACCGAAATAATTATGGTTGCAAGAGGTGTGTTTACCCCACCCACTTTCTAGTGCCCATTGTGCGGCAACAACTTCCGGGTATTTTGCACCTGCTTTAACGGCAGCCGAAACCACGCCTTCCCATGTGTTGGGGAATTCTTCTTCCGGCGCTTCTCTGTATTTTTCAGCAAACGTTGTTAGTACATCTGCGGGAATTGTTTCCTGCAGCCACTGCAAAGCTTCTATTTGATGCGGTAATTCTTTAAAGTGTTTTGCCGCATCCGTCAATTGAATGGACATTGGCCCAAAGCTGATAATTCAACTTTAGGCCAGGTCAATTAAATCAAACGTTATCTGCGCGTTCGGCGGCCAGCTCATCTTCCGAGATTGGCTCTTCCTCTGGGGCAAACTCCAGTGTGTCAATCAGTTGGCCAATAAGATTGACCGAAAACTGAATGAGATTACCGTCGCCTGTGGCGCGTGCAGAACCAAAGGAGTTAAGGGCGGAGATAAGTTCCGACTTCTTGCAAGCCATGGCAAATAAATAGCTTTAAAAAGTATAGCAATTAATCACCAAGGTACACCAGTGGCTGAAGTCGGGTTAATTTTTTGTTGGATCTGATTGTGCAGGGCCTCTTCAATGGAGACAACCTGATCAACGCCAAGCGCCGACAACACCCAACTAACAACTTCTTCTTCGGTTAATTGACTGAAGGGCACAAAGGAAGCGGGATCGGGTGCGCCAAGCCCAATACTCCCATAGGCTCCCGCTGTTTCGCCGTCTTCTTCCAACGAAACAGTCCAATGTACCGTATACACGGCACCATCAGGACAAGTATCGCCATCGGGAAGATGACGCTCCATGTTTGCAATCGCCCAGGTAGCGTTAGCCATAGCCAAAAGATTTTTATTTATTCTAACAATTAAAGCTCTGGCATCTCATATTCTTTTGTTGTGTTGCAATAGTGTTTAAAGATAATTTCGCTGGTGTTTCCTGCCCAATTGGCAACCTGGGGGACGGGAATACCAGCTTCAATCCAGCGGCTGATTGCCGTGTGCCTGCAATCATATGGACGATATAGATGTGAGATCAATTCAACTTTATGAAGAGGTTGTAGTTTTTTACGAAAATAACTTTGAAACGCAAGTCGATCCCAAGGAAAAATATATTCTTGGCTCTGCGGAAGTTTTTCAAGAATCTCTTGGCATTTGCCGTTTAAAGGCACCCATCTTTTTTTATTTGTTTTTGTGCTGTCTTTTAGGCCGTGGGTAAGCGTCCAGTTTTGGTGTACCAGGATTTTATTTTCTTTGATGTCGTCCCAGCGCAACGCCCGGACTTCGCCCGTTCTCATTGCAGTTTGAAGCATAAATTCTGTATACCAAGACCAATTAACGTTTTTATACGTTTGTTTTGCTTCTAATGCGGCAAGAACCAGGCCTACTTCATCACGCGGAATGACGACAATGTCTTCATCTTTTTGTGGAGCCTTTGGCATTTTGAAACTTGCTAAAGGATTTTTGTCCAGGTAACCAACGTCTTCTTGTGCCGCCCATTTGTACATTGTTTTTGTGTACATCGCGACACGCCTGGAAGAAAGCACAGGCTTTTCTCCCAACACCCAAATCATTATTTTGCGTGCTTCATTTAAATCTTGAATAGGGCAGCGCTTCAACCATTTAGTTACTTGTTTGTAGTCTGAAGTAAGACTGGTGGGACACAAGGAGATTGACCGCTCTTCCAGGAAAGCATCCCACAGTTCTGCAAGCGTAGTCGGCATGAATTGAATCCGAAGACGGGTACACTAGGCACCCAGGGGGATGCTGTCAACCCATGCTCGGTATCGAAGGTGACTACAAGCCGTGGCTTTTCATATACTCCACGACTTTTGTAAATTCTGTCACAGTGCCATTGGACTTTAGTACGTTAGCACGCAGGGAAATGACCGCAATATTTCCGGGCTCATAGCCACGGTCGTTATCAATTCTGTCAATAGTTGGCGCGTCTGGGTTTACTCGTGACGATAGGGGCCCTCCGCCGACCTTGGGGATGAGTTTCATTCCAAGCACAGGACACACTTCTGGAATTTCAATGTCTTCAGGTTTAATTGAAAAAGCAATTTCTCGTTGCTTGGCCCTACCTTTGGCCGCGTAATACAATTTAATTCGTTGATCTTTTTTCAAGTATTCTTGACGTTGACATTCTCTGCAACGACTTGCTCTTGGAATTCCAAGAAAATCTTTTTTCTTTTTCTTTGCTGCGCTTGATCTAAGCTCGTAGAAATTATCAAATAACAATTCTTGTTTACAAATAGAACAACGAAGAAAAATGGGGCAACATGTTGCGCATGCACCCCGGCCAAATTTCTTCTGTTTTTCTGCTTTCTTTTTGGTCATAGCTTAGTAAAATTACGCTTACTAAGCTTAACAGCTATAACTGAGCCCTATGGCTTAACGAGTAGGGCTAAGAGGTTTAGCAGGCCATCAGCACGCAAGGTACGCAGTAGCTGCCATCGTCGTAGGTGCAGGTGATGTGAGTTGAAGTCACCTTGGCAATGGTCTTGCTGCGGATGATGTCATCTTCTTGAGGCTTGGCGGTGCCATCACCAGCAGACATCAGCAGATCGCCCCGCTGCACCGTGACGCCTTCGGCAATGCGGATGATGAAGTCACCCGTCATCGCGCAGTAGAAGTCGTCGGTGTAGGTGTCGTCGTCATCGTCCCAGCACTGGAACACACCAGCCACGTTCGGGTCGCCTTCAACGTCGGAGACCTTCATGCGGTTAAGCTGTTCGTTCTCCTCCTCGCCCCACGCGCACATCTCGTCGATGTTGCTTAGGACGGTGCCGCGCAGGATTTCTTCGCGGGTTGCGCCACCGGGAAGTTGTGACCAGCGGGAGAGGTGAGCACCGTTGTAGCTAACAGTGGAACCGGAAACACTAATAGAACCTTCAGTATTACCACCCTGAACAAATCTGATCAAGTCGCCGTCATCAGTCTGCCGCAGGAAAAATGCAGGTACGTCAGCATTTCTTGCGACGACCAATCCCGATGCAGCAGAAACATAGGCTCCGGTGGCGGAACTGCTTACAACGGAAAAAGCCGTCGTTGTTCCGAACATCACCACGCCATCGTTCTGAATCCTCATCCGCTCCGTCGGGCTGCTTGCTCCATCGGCGGTAGTGGAGAACACTAATCTCGACGGCTTTGATGATGCGCTCCATGTGCCGCCATCACGGCTAGCAAAAATTGTTGCATTGGTTCCATGGGCTGAATCCCCAAAAGCCACAACCCCAAGATCGTCACCGTTTGCTGGCGAAGAAGCGGTTGAAGTGATTCTAATAACGCCAGCAGCTCCACCACCACTATTGCCTTGGGCAAGAATAGTTGTATTACTAGAAGTCGTAGACGTGCCAACTAAAAAACGACCTGAACTATCGATGCGGCATCTTTCCGAATTGCTTGTATAGAAACGGTAATCTAAAGCGTCAAAATCAGCACCCAAATAAGCAGAGCCAGTCCTGTTGTAGCTCTGCATGGACGTGCGGCCAGCATTGATTTGGCCGTAACTGATTTCAAGTCCTGCACCAGCGCTCGGGACACCGTTGCCAGTTACTTGAACATGTCCATTGCAAACTAACTTTGCGGTAGGCCCAGTATCGCCAATCCCTACGTTGCCTGAGGAAGTGATCCTCATCCGCTCTGTATCACTTGTTTCAAAAGCAAATGCAACTGCGCCTGTTGTGCCAAGCCTGAAGTAATCACTTGAATCATATTTAAATGATCCACTTCGCACAGTTCCACTACTATTTTTGCCGAACAACTGAAGAGCAGCTTCGCCAGAGTTTGCAGTGTTTTCCAGGCGGGCAGTTGCAGCTCCACTTGAAACAGAGCCATGAATAAGAACAGCAGGACTACTAGTCCCCAGACCTAAGCGGCCACTGGAGTCCAGGCGCATCCGCTCGCTGGAGTTTGTATGAAACGTAATTGGCAGAGTTGCTGAGTCAGCGGTGATACGCAGTGCTTCTGAGTTGCTTGGATAAGAGATTAAAGACGCATACTTTGTCCCATTAACAGCCAAGTTGTAACCAGCTACACTGGTCCCGCCGGCAGAGTGGTTGACAGTAAGGTGAGTCTGCCCTGCAAATGTGACTACCGGAGCCGCTCCAACCCCGACATTTCCACTCGCATCAACAAACAACTGCCCAGAGCCATTAGTTGAGATGGCTACTTGGTCCGCGCCAGGGGAATAGATGCCGGTGTTGGGATCAGAAGAAAAAGAAATGCTTGGTAATGCTTCGGCTCCGGTTGCAAAAACACCAGAGGTAATGGTTGCAACGCCGCCGGTTACTGTTGTAAAGCTCCCTGCGTTTCCTGTTACGGTTGCGCCAGAAACGGTGGTAGTTCCAACAACAGTTGCCGCAGTAACAGTACCACCAAAGTTTCCAGTGGTGCCGGTAACGGTAGTACCAGAAACAGTCGCAAAGTTGGCGGTTGTTCCTGTAACTGTTGTACCGGTAATTGTTGTGAAGCCCGCTGTACCACCGGTAATAACCGTAAATTGAGCCTGAGTTCCGGTAACTGTTGCCCCAGAAACAGTTGTAGTTCCAACAACAGTGGCAGCGGTTACGGTACCAGTGGTTGTAATGTTACCCGTAAAGGTTGGGTTTTGAACTAAACCAGAAATAGAAACACTGGTATCGGCGCCACCAGCGGTAAACGTGATGGTGTCAACTTTTATGGTACCGTAAGGCATTGGTCTTTCTGCTTTTTTCTTATTTTAACTGAAAGAATTAAGGCAAGATAATTAGTGGACCAGCAATAATAAAGCCAGCAGTGCTACCGGAAACAACACCTGAACAAACAATTGCCGGAGTAGCACCTGAAGGAGTCGTTACTGCAAGGGTTGATCCTGTGATATTTGTAAATTTAGCGGTATCACCAGTAATTGTTGCACCACTGATTTGAGTGGTACCAACAAAATTTACGCCAGTTACGTTTGTAAATTGTGCAGTTGATCCTGTGACGGTGGTGCCAGAAACAGTTGCGAAATTAGCGGTTGTTCCTGTGACCGTTGTTCCAGTGACTGTAGTAAACCCTGCGGTGCCGCCTGTTAAAACAGTAAATTGACCTGTATTACCTGTAACCGTTGCTCCGGAAACACTGGTTGTTCCAACAACAGTAACCCCTGTAATATTTGTTGCATTTACTGTTGTTCCTGTAATAGAAGCACCTGAAAGTTGGCTGGTAAATGTACCGCTAATCCCCGTGTAGGTAGCGCCTGTAATCGTGCCGGAAACAAATAAACCTGAGCCAGAGACAAAAACACCTGATAAAACAGTAAAGTTACCGCTAATTGTCTGGTCTCCGGCAAAGGTTTGGTTGATGGCAGTTAAAAATTGAAAAACGCCGCTGGTAAAGCTTGCGTTTCCACCAGTTACTGTTTGACCAGAAACCCGATCAGTAAATGTGCCGCTAACACCGGTGATAACAGTAGCTTGGACCGTATTTCCTGTCAGCGTTTGACCGGAAAGCTGTGTTGTAAATACACCTGAAACACCTGTTAGCGTTGTGAATTTGCCAATGTTTCCTGTAACGGTTGCGCCAGATACTTCAGTGGTGAAAACACCTGAAATTCCTGTAACCGTGGTAGCCCGTACCGTGTCTCCAGTAATAACAGCTCCCGAAAGCTGCGATGTGAAGACGCCACTTACGCCAGTAACTTGAGTGAACTGTGCCGTGGTACCAGTAAAGGTAACGCCTGAAACCGTTCCGTTGGTAACCGTAAGTCCAGATGCTATTGTTCCAGAAGAGCCAACCGTCAGTGTTCCACTTGTAGAAATATTGCCAGTAACAGTGATGTTTTGTTTAACAATTCCAGTGGCAATGGTTGCCGTCTCGGCGGTTAGTGTTGTGAAGTTGCCAATATTTCCTGTAATTGTTGCGCCACTTACTTGTGTGGTAAAAACTCCACTAACACCAGTAACGGTAGAAGCAAGGACCGTATTGCTGGTAATCGTTGTACCGCTTAATTGAGTTGTGAATACACCGCTAACACCGGTAATGTTGCTAAATCGTCCGGTGTCGCCAGTAATAACTGCACCAGAAAGTTGGCTAGTGAAAACACCGGATACTCCAGTTACCGTAGTAAAACGTGCGGTATCTCCTGTAATAACAAGACCACTTAGGTTTTGATAGATACCAGAGGTGACACTGGCGGTTGTTCCTGTAAAAGTTTGTCCGCTGACAGCGCCGGTAACACTGATACCAGAGGCGAAAAAGCCGGAGCCACTAACGAATAAGTTGCCTGAGACGGTATGGTTTCCTGTGGTTGTATGGCTACCTGCAATCAGCGTTTGAAATGTACCGGTCGTGAAGTTAGCGTTTGTTCCGGTAACTGTTGCGCCAGAAAGTTGTGTTGTGAAGACGCCACTAACGCCTGTAATCGTGCTGAACCGACCCGTATCACCGGTAATAACGGCACCGGAAAGTTGACTGGTAAAAACCCCCGAAACCCCAGTGCTAGTTGTGTATTTGAGCGTGTCGCCTGTAATTGTGGCGCCAGATAATTGTGTTGTAAAAACACCTGAAACGCCCGTGACTGTTGACGCCCTTACTGTGTCGCCGGTTATTGTCGCACCAGAGAGTTGGCTCGTAAACGTTCCGCTAACACCGGTGATGTTGGTAAAGCGTGCCGTATCCCCAGTGATCGTGGAACCACTGATAGTACCGGTGGTTGTTAAATTATTCTGAACGACGACACCGCTGAAGGTAGCAAGGCCGGAGCTTGTAACCGTATTAAGGCTGGTAGCGCCGCTAACCGTAAGGTTGCCGGTGATCGTAACGTTTCCGGCAAACGTTTCCCCCGTGATGGTTGCGTAATACTGGTCTAAGTAATTACGAAACTCGGTAAAAGTAATTTTTTTATTACGAAGCGTCGGGTCCACCTCAAAGACGTGGACAAGTGTCAACAGGTCCTGCTCGTTAACTTCTACCCCGCCAATTGCGGGGAATTCGCTGATTCTCCTGTTTGCCACCTACTGTTACGCCATATTCTTATTCTTCAATTATAAATGTCTTTGTCTAGCGAACTTTAATTTCAATTCGTGGAATTAAGTTTGCCGCCGTGTTCCAGCTCCACTGAATTCCTGTTACAATTCCACAGGACAAAAGGATTAACAACAGAAGCTCTGCAACTGTTAAATTCCTCCGAACATAAATAATCTCTCTCTGTGCTGAAGGAATTGCTGTTTGTTGTACCAGGGTTTGCTGAATAGCCAACTCTCTCGCACGCGCCTTCATTTCTTCCAGTTGTTCTGGAGTAATTTGCGGAGGAGCGGGAGTTTGGCTGGGGGGAACAGGTTGTTCCATATCAAGCAAAATGTTTTCTTACACGTTAGCATCTAACCAAAGACTTTGTTGACATGGCTTACGGCTTAAGAAAAGGTTTAGAGGATATTGCTCACGAGTTGAAGGGCATTAGAAATATTTTGGCGTCCATGTGGCATAGCCGTTACGAAAACGAAGAAACGGACGTCCTAAATCCAGAGGCTTATGCCGACGAATATATTTCAACGGAAGAATGTGCCAAACGCCTGAACGTTTCAGATCAAACCCTTAGAAACTGGATGGCAATTGGTAGAAAGACACCGGACAAGGGCTGGGTCGAGGGCATTCATTACATTAATGCCTGTCCAAACCCCAGCAAAAAAGCAATCATTCGCATTCCTTGGAACAACCTAGTGCGGTCTTTTGCAAAAAATAGGGATCTTGGATCGCACGACTATCAACGAGGATCTGGAAAACTGTACCAGTCTCCGCCAAGAGATTTTGACAACTAATGGCGCACCGTTTCAAGAGTTTTAAGATCAGCGAGGTAACTCTTGATAATTACGGAGAGGTGCTCCCG
>Ga0247723_1001057_pt1 | contig 16694 bp, 16 predicted proteins | sample MSEWelMarce5H_FC_FD_189079 | JGI IMG/M metagenome (GOLD analysis project Ga0247723, IMG submission 189079) | Subsurface sediment microbial communities from gas well in West Virginia, United States - MSEEL Well Study Marcellus 5H_FC | ecosystem: Environmental > Terrestrial > Deep subsurface >...
ATCAAAAATATATTATTGTGCTATATTCGCTTCTAACATTTTAAGTGAATCAATTCCCTCATCACTTGATAAGAAGTGTCCTGCCATTTCATAAGGATCTTCTCCGTATGGTACAGATAGCATTTTCTTTTTGTTAGTAGGTGTGTTAAACCATACTTCTTTATCGTTGTTGCGTAATGCTAATAACTTTTCTTCAAAGAACAAACGAACTTTAGCTTGAAACTGTAGTTCAGGATCATTCAATGTCATCAAGAAACCTCTTGGGTCATTTTTAGCAAACACTAATATGTCTCTTTTTAATTCTGCTGTTGAGATAGTTGATGGGTCTTTACCAAACATAACTCTAGTAAGAGTTTCGATTTGCTCAAGAGTTAATCTTCTTGCTTCTATTAAAGCATCTACTTCTACGTTCAAATCTTCAACTTCCTCAGATGCCTCTTTCTCTTTATCTATCTCAGAAAAGATTACTCCATTTAATGGATGATAATGTAGAAATTCTTGTAAAACAGGATTTGTTCTTTGAACGCTAAGAAACCCATCTTCAAAAACAATTGGTTCTATAATTGCGTTTCCATCTTGTTCATCCTCAAAAGGAGATTTTTGATTCACCGCATATCTAAGCGGTCTATTCTGTTGTTTTTTTTCATCAAACCACATTAAAGGAAAACGTGGGTGATTTCTTGATGCTAACGTATAAGATAGCGGATTGCCTATTTTTAACTTGTAGACTTTGTCTACTAATGGTGTTGCTGCCATAATAATTTAATTTGATTTAAAATTTATAAAAAAAAGGATGCGGTGATTATCACCGCACCCCTATACTATATATTAACCGTAACGGAATAATACAAAGTTGTTTGCACCTAAAGTACATACACATCTTTCAGACAAGAAGTTAACCTCCATTGCATCAAGATCTGAGTTTTGAGCACCTCCGGCAGAACCTGTGATCCAAGTTTTGTATCTTCTATCCTCAGCTTCTGAAGCACGGTATCTAACGTGTAAGAATGGTCTCTTAGCGTTTTTACCCATGATTTGATCATATACTGAAGTAGAACCTGCAGGAACTAAAAGACCTGTGATTGTACCTGTAGCAGTACCTGCTGTAGCATTTAAACCACCTCTCATTGTAGGATCGTTTAAGTATTTCCAATCAGACTTGTAGAAATCGTAACCTCTACGGAATCCTGTGAATCCTAAGTTCAATGCCATATCAGTATCATTATCGAATAAACCGTAAGATGCAGCTCCCGCAGCATTCACTCCGTTAAATCCGTTCAATGTAGCTAACATATTGTCGATGTCGAAAGACAATCCACGATTAACAAATACTACGTTTTCTTCGATAGCTCCTTGTTTGTCCAAACGAGAAACGATTGAATCCCAATCAGCTAAAGAAGTTGGTGTACCACTTCCCCAAACATTTCCTCTGTTGTTTACAACATAGAAAACTCCTTCAGAACCTCCGGCAACACCACCTAAAGCAGTTAATGCTCCTGAACCTGCTTCAGCAGGAACAGCTTCGATCATAGCAGTTTCTAAGTAATCCTCGAAACGTAAACGAGTTTCGTGCTCTGATTTCAAATACCACAAGTAACCTGTAGCACCGTTCTCAGTAGTAACCTCAACCCATCCGATTTGAGCCATGTCTGAACCATTAACAGCATATTTATCTTTAATGATAATAGGCTTGTTAGAGAAGATTGAATCTTCTGCTTCCAAAGAACCAACCATTCCGTTAGTTCCTTTTTTGAACTCAGAACCGTAAATGAATACAGTACAAGCAGTAGATACAGCAAATGCTTGACCTGTTGCCTCATAGTAAGCTACTGTGAAAGTAGTTGCAGAAGGAACAGCAGTAACGATTGCTTTGTTGAAAACACCTGAAGTGTTGTTCTGAATCATTACAGTTTGTCCAATTCTGATAGCGATGTAAGTAACTCCTGCATCAGCAACTGTAAAAGTAGCTGTGTTAGAGTTAATTGCTGCTGCTGAAGTACAGCTAGTGTACTTAATGTGAAGACGACCTTGTTCTGCCCATTTAATTTGGTCAGAGTTAGAAGGCATCTCTGCACCTACCATTCTTAAGAATGATGCGATGGTTCTATTACCATAACGCTCAAATTCTTTTTCGTAAGTATCAGGAAGATACTGATTTAAGAAGTTGAAGTTAGTAATATAGTTTGTCGATAACGCTACTTGCTCCGCTGCCGGTTGTAATGCAAAAGTAGGCGTTGAATTTAATTGACCTGCCATTTTTACTTTTTTTTAAAATTTTATACTCTTTTTATACTACGGATCTTTAGGCTTTTACCCGAATCAGGATTTACCGCTTTTACCTGCATTCCATCCATCGGCTTTGTAACTTCAGGAGCTTTTCTTTCAGACATGTTTATATTCTTAATGCCTTTCATTGTTCCCTCTGTTGCATCTGATTTGCCTTGTTCATAAAAGAACTTAGCAAACTTCTCAGGATTCATAGCAATTGCTAACGACTTATGATAACCTACTGCATCTTTAATTAATCCTTGTTCATCCAAAAACTTATTAATAAAGTTTGCAGGATTAGATTGGATCTTTCTAAGCTCAGTAGCGTCTCCCGGATTGAAAGTGATTTTTCTGTCATCAACATTGAACTCAAAACCTTTGAACTCTCCGCTAAAAACTTCGTCAGTTTTTTGATTAAACCAACCTCTCTTTCTTTCGTTCTCTTCTTCAATAGTCTTCGCTTGCTTGGTATATTGCTTATAGCTTTCGTAATTTTCTTTTTCCTCATCAGAAACAAGTGGAGCACTTGACTCAAGTGGCACTTTATATTTTTCTTTTTGAGTGTTAAAAAATTTTTTTGCCTCAGCAACAGCCTTTTTTGTTGTAATCTTAACTCTCTTAATATGTGATTCATCATCAATATCTTCGTCATATCGATAGTCATCCATTAGAGAATCAATGTCATCAGCATCAAGTCCTTCTTGAGTTGCTGATAAATAATTTTTAAGTAAACTCTCAGGGTCCATAGAATCATAGTCTTTTTTAAGACTTAAGAAATCCTCGAAACCTCTCCCTGTTTCCTTTTTGTATTTCATATAAGCAGCAACATCTTCAGGCAAAGCCTCAGTCTCTTGTCTTTGAGCTGTCAACTCATCAAGAGAGTTTATCTGCTTATTGTATCTTTTTTCAATATATGAAAGAACTTGTTGTTCATCTAATTCAGGTTGTTGTATAATATCTTGTACATCATCCTGTTGTTGTAAGTCATCCTGTATAATATCTTGTACAGGTTCTTCAAACTGTTGTTCGTGCTTTTCAAGTAACTCTTGCTCTACTTGAGCAACTCCTTTTTCTTCGGAGCCATCTAATAATCTAACTTTTAATTCCATTTTGATTTGATTTAATTTTTTACAAATGTAAACATTTTTGTTTATTTTTTATCTAGGCTCAAATTCTCCTAAATCAAAGCCATCCAAGCTATCTTCGTTTGACTCAAAACTCAAAGGAGGAAGGTTGTTCTTTCGTTGGTCTATAAGTTTAGACTGCTCTGTATTTTGTTGGCTAATCCTTTTAGATTTAGCATCTTCACGTTCTTTCTCTCTTTGAGTTAAAGTTTGTATTTCTACACCTTTTATTTGTTGATTGTATTGGAACTCTTGAGCCATTAAATGTGATTTCAATTCGGCCTCAACCTGCATTGTCTTAATGTTATACTCAGTCTCCATTTGCTTCAATTTCATCTTCATCTCTAATTCAGACTGCATTTTTTGCATTGCCGTTTGAGCCGCCATTTGTTGAGATTGAATATTCTGTTGAGCGACCATAGCTTGTTTTTGCATCTCCATTTGATCTTCACGCTCTTGTTTCTTAACTCGCTTCACTTTCAATAACTGATTTGCAAGTTTAAGATTTTTAAGTTCACGAATGTCAATGGCATCTTCAAGATTAATATCTCCTTTAGATAAAGCCATTTGGATATTTGCTTCAAGTTGTGCTTTTTGTTCTTCATCAGGAGCCACTTCTATGAATATACCAAAGTCATAAATGTAAAGGTCTGATATTTCACTTAGGATAGAAACATTGTATCTTCCTATTTTATTTATAAACTCATCTTTGAAATCAGAATACTCTAAGATGTCTGCAATTCTATATGTCAATGCTTCTGCTAATGAACGGTATATAAATAAACCACCATCAAGAATGTGCCTTGTAGCAGTGTTTGAATTTAAAGCGGCTAATTTTTGTAAACCTACTAACGAATTAGGATCAGGTGTAGAACCATCTCTCGCTTCATTCAATCCTGTTACCGTTCTAATCATATCCATATAATGATTATAGTTACCTATAAGCATTTGAGTCTTACTCAATCCTGAGTTCGACGTTAATTGGGTAATTGGAACTCTTGCATTGTTAAACTCTCCATCTTGAGTATAGCTTCTGCCAATAACACTACCTGTTTGGAAGTATAATCTCAAAGCATCCTCAGGATTATAAGCAGCGCCCGTACCTAAATCAACCTCGTTTAATCCATCGGCATCAATAAATACACCATCAGGTACAACTCTATTGATTACTTGTTGAAGTTTTAAATGAGTAATTTGAATAAGGTCAGCAAAAGGTATCATTCTTCTTACTGTAGATTCAATAGCGCCCTTGTACATACGAGGAGCTGATGCTACATAGTTTGGCAAAGCGTGTTGAGTAGCTGATTTAGGTCTTACCATATTCTCAGACAGTTTCCACTGCAACAAGATATTGGTTCCCATAACCATAATACCTTCATACCAAACGTCAATAGTCTTTTCTACCTTTTCAAAGTTTCCTTCTTCCATCATCTCTGTTGGAGGATTAAAACTATCATCTTTCTCTATAAACCTAGATCCGCCATTATCAAGAATTTTCTTTTTATAAACTACTTTCTTTGTAGTCTTATAATTGAAATACATTAACGTACACGTGTCTCTTGAAAATACACTATTCTCATAAAATTGAGCAACATTATAATAATCATACCAACCTTGACTATACTGAGTTATCTCTTGCAACTGCTCTTTAGTCAAACTTTGGTCTATCTTCATCAACTCTGTTATCGGCAAAGTTTTAATCTCTCCCCAATAAAAACAATCTCTGAAATAAGGGTCTTCAGTATAACTATAAACCACATTCGCAGGATCAACATAAGATATTTTAATTCCTGCTCCTTGAAGAAATTCATGTTTAGCAATAGAAATACCAAGTACTGTAGCATCATAATCAAGTCTTTTACGAACCTCATCATAATGGTTTTCATCAAACATTGTATTGATAGCCTCTTCTTCGGCAATCTCAATAGCAGGCTTGTAGTTTAATTGCATATACAATGATAATTCCTCATCATTGTTAGGTAACTTTTCAGGGTCCATTATAAATGGATTTGCACCCGATAGCTCTTGTATTTTAGTTAAAGCTTCTTTACCAACCATTTGAGATTCTACTAACTCTTGATGCTTGTTTCTTTTTGCTTGAGACATTGCATCTTGAGAATATGCTTTAACTTTAAAAAGTCTATTTGACATTCCATTTACGATAATGTCAACAAACTTTGGTATTACAGGAACAGGTGTCCAATCTAAATTTAGATATGATAAGTCTCCATCAATAGCTAATTCATTCTTATATTTAGCAACAGACTGCTCGCCTCTCGCATAAAGTCTTAATCTATGGAACTCTCTCCATTGACCATAATATCTACAATTGCTTCCATCTTTTCTAAACCACTCATATTGAATAGCTTGACCTACTTGTAACCCAAATTGTTGAGAAGCTTTAACCGCATCAGTAGCTAACTGACTCGGAAAGGCTGACGATGTTATATCTATTACTACGTTTTTCATGTAATTATTTGACTTGTTGTTCCTTCATTCGAATACCTTGCGAAGTTAACAATAATTTTTGAATCTTTTTTCTCGGGCAAATATAAATGCTTTTGATTGGCCATAATAGCCAATCCTGAACTAATAGAAGCATCAAATTTTGTCCTGTCGTTTATGTCAAACTTTGCCCAATCCTCTAATGTTCTTATGAATGGCATAGTTCCCATTTCATCAGAATCTCTATAAGCACCCGCCAAATCAAATCCAACATATCTCTCTATGTAAGACTCGATTGCAGAAGCGTGAGACTGCTTTACATCTTCAGATGAGTTTGGAATACCCCCAAGTTCTCTCTCTGTCTTTGTTAGTTTATTGTATTGTTTATCAGGTCTATTCAAACAATAATTCCTATACCCTCTATTTTTAAAATGATACAACAACCTAGGTTTGTTGTTCTCTATAAGAATTGGCATACCATAAAACACACAAGCCATTAATACCTCCTCAAAGAATATCTCTGCTGTTTGAGGTCTTGCTATGTACTCAAGAAAAAACTCGTTTACAGGAGCTTCATCCATGTGAAATTTAGTAAGACCATGAAGTGAACCATTAGACCCTCTACCTCCAACTACTGCGGATATATCATAAGAGTCACAACCAAAAGAACCTAAGTGTTCATTGCCGGGATACTTAGATCCATTTCGTACATGAACATTATTTTGAAGGTGCTTTGCAGGTGTCCAACTTACCAAGAACCTACCCCTTGAATCAGGGGTGAATATAACTTTAGTATCTTTAGCTCCATCTCTCCAATGAAACGAACCTCTTGTTAAAAAATGTTCTTTAACCAAACTATCGTTATAATCAATCTGCTGATATATCTTTGTAAGGTTGAACAAAGATTGTTTGCTCTCATCTCTAAACGCATGTGATGTTGTTCTAGGGAACTGACGATAAAATTCATTTAAAGCATCAGAATCGCTTTTTAAAGAATCAACCTCTGCTTCCCAATACTCAACAGCTCCATTTTTTATCATCGTACCATCAACTCCCTTTACAGGCGTCTCCGGTTTGTAAAACACAGGCATACCATAGATATCTATAAAACCTTCCATGTTCCACTCCATAGGAATAAACAAGCCGTATAGACCACTTTTGGTTTGACCATTAGCATTACGACTTCCTACCATTGAATCTTCATATAGGTCTTTGTAGTTTTGACCTCCTTTTGATAATGCATTTGAGGTCGAACCCATCATACACTTTCCAATAATCTTACTACCTAATCTAAGACAAGTTTTGGTAACTCGCCAATTGTTTTGAATATTATTTGGTTTAACCCATTTTGCACTATTCATACTTACAGTGAAGTCCGAAAGAATTAATTTTCTTTCATCATCATTATCTGCATCAACTTGAATACCTACATATTCTCCTTTGTCAAGATACTCTACAGATACTTTATTTCGCCTACCTGTAGTTATTGGTTCGTAATCTTCAAACGATTTCTTTTTTGTTATTAATGGTATTCTTGATAATTCTCCCGATAAACTTATTCTATAAACTTCTGTATTATAATTCGATTTATAATTTTGTACATTTCCACAACTTATTCCACAAGAAAGAGCTAATATTCTTATTTGTTCTATTAAATCTTTTCTGCTCATTCCAATAGAAATTATATTCTTTTTTTTATCAGAGTATCCATCTGTCTCAATCAATCCTGCTAACAATTGAAGTCTTGATTCAATAGAAGATTTCATATAGCTATCAGGTATGTGTTTATTATTATAAACTCCAATGTCTCGTAATTGAGAATTTATTCCTTTAAATGCAAATTCAATAATTTTAGCACAGTCTGATTTCTTTAATTCAAAAGGAATGTTTTTCATTTGAGCAATCATTCCTAAATACTCTAATATTTCAGGTTCTTCTTCTTTATTTACAAGTATTGTAAAAGATGATGATCTGCCATCTCCAAGCCATAAGCCTAAAAGATATGGAGGCATTCCTTCAAATTTATCTGACATTTCAATTCCCTTAGAAACAACCCTTGTTAGGTGCTGTTTAACAAAAGATGATTTACCTAAATATTCTTTAGGTGTCATTATAACTTCTTCGTGCCTTTTGCTTTTTTTTCTTGAGTTAAATATATACCTGTTAAATACTAATCTATGGTTTTCTGTTACAATATAATCTTGTCCGTAAGGTTGTTTAACTAAATATCTATCAGTTTCACCTGAAACTTTTTTCATTACAGTCTTTATTTTACCTCCTTCAACCATAACCCTATCTCCAATATTTATATCTTTAATAGGTTTAAATTCAAAATCTTCTGTAAGTATCAATGTATCAGGAGCATAACACTCGTCATGAGCTAAAAATATAAGCTTTTCTCCATCATAGGAGTTCTCTTCTGTATTCTTCCAATCTATTGATGTGTCCAAACCATCTATGGCATCATTATCTATGTCATACATGTTTTTCTTTGTAATCTTAGATGCCGGTACACGGAAAGCCAACTCTGTCTTTGGCTTGTCCATACCATCCATAATTGGTTTAAAGAAGAACGGAAGTCTATTGTTTATAGGAACAACTTTATCAGTAAACATCTTCTTAGCATCGGCTCCTGTTTTTGACAAGATACCAATCCTTGCATCTCTTGCAAGTGTCCCTATATTCACACACTCAGACGATGACATAAATGAAAATCCTGAACGTCTAATCTTTAAGTATATCATTCCAAAACTTCTCTCATCTGCCTTACATGCTTCCCAAAAAATCCAATATATTCTATTAGCTTCACGAAAGTCAGGGTATCCAATATCTATACTAGCCCATTGAAGGTACATATAATGAGAGCCCGTAATGTAAGTTGGAGTACCATTATTCATAAACCAAAAACCTTGATCTCTAAAATCAAATTCATTTTCAATGTAATCAACCCATCTGTTTTTAAATTCAGCTGCCATTTCATTCCATTGGAATATAGATTGTATTCTTGAAAGTTCTTTAGGGATTGGTTGTCTTTCCCAATACTGTTCAGCTTTTGAATTACTTCTTTTAAAACAATCTTTTGGTGTTTTAGGAAGAGCGATATTAAGTCCTGATATATTGATTATATCTCCTATCTCTCCTGTCTTTGATATTACTACAACATCATATTGTTCGTTGTATCCATATATCCAAGACTTATTACTGTTTTTCTTAGTAATAGCATTAGAAGGTATATGGTCCCTTACTATGGTGTAGATATTATTTTGACCTTCTTTCTGCAAATCCTTGTTTTGAATCAGTTTTATTAATACCTTTTTCAGATAATTCTATGCCTTCTTTCTCAGATTCTATTCTATTTAAAATCTCGAATGCATCAAATATAGCTAATTTTTTTGTAGCAGCAGCATTTTTTAATTTATCTGCTGCCAATTCACCTCCAATATCATCAATATTTAAGATAGGTTCTTCAGCTACTTTTATTAACTCAAGAACTGCCTTATGCCCGGCAGAAATAATTTTTAGTTTTGTTTCTTTAGGTGTCATATTATTATCTATAAAACATTACATATACCATTCTGCCTTCTTTCCAACCGGTGTTTGGATATTTACTATGAAAGTAATTTGAAGGGTACATAAGAGCACGATTAGGCCTATACCCTACTACAGAATGTAAATCCCAATTATCTAAGTTATTCGCTTCGTCTGAAAGAAATCTATCTGCTTCTTCATTAGGAACATCTAAAGGCATTTCATATCCTACATCTTTATGTTTCCAAAAAGCTGTTCCGTGCAATCCTTCTTTTGTAGATGGAGAGATATATAACACAAGTGCTCTTTCGGGTCTAATGTCTCCTACTTTTGAATCTGCGTGGATTCTCCAATCAGTATCAAACTCTTCAGTTGCCACTCTAAAAAATCCTAACAAACATTCTCGTTTAGTTTTGTCTATGTTGCTTAATTTATCAACAATAAAATCATCAAATTCTTTATTGCTATATTGAACCCAAAACTTTTTATCTCCTACTTCAACTTCTTGAAATTGATTACTTAATAAACTATTATAAACATAGTTATAAATATCTTCTTCTAAAAAATCATCTATAATATTTATCATAACTTCATTGTTATTTGATGATCATACATTCTGTATAACTTCTCTCCATCAATATTAAATTCATATTCACTATCAGGCACGAAACAAACCGAATCTCCGGCTTTAATTCCTTTAGTTGATAAGTACTCATTTGGATACTTCATAATTCCCATTAATGGTTCTTCCGAGAAAGGCTTGGAGATGTATGACTCTACTGTGGGGATTGGTTTAACAAAGCAATACCTATCGTATGCATACCATGTATCGCCTTTTTTATACATAAAAAATTGATCTATTTCAATAAAGAATAAATCTTCTTTGAAGAAACTTTTGCCACTTTTTTGTCTGCCTTTAATGTCATTATAAAATTTGAATACATTATGATGCACAAGAAGTATATCTCCTATTGATATATTACCGGTATATCCTAATGGTATTTCAACAACCTCAGCATATCTATTAGAGAACTTATGATCTTCTTCTGATGTACTGACTATAAATTCAATACCACCGATGTCTTTTGTGTTGTCATAGCGTTTACCATTTACAGGCTTTGCTATAAAATAAAATGGAGATTTCATTAAAAATTTATATTATATTCGATTGAAATAGGCACTGTAGGACTAAACTCCTTCCACAAAACTACCTCTTCTTTTTCATTTATAATATATATTAATACATTTTTTTTGTCATTTATCTTAATTAAATGGATTTCATTACTATCTCCAAGCACTTTTTGACCCACAATGTAATGCATTGCACCGCTTTTATAATCAGGTCCTATTGATATTTTTCGTATATCCATTTAATTTAATAACTTATCTAATGTTTCTTTGCTCATTATTCTATTGCACCTTCGTAAAATTCTCTTGTTTCAAAATTGAAATATGGCTTTTCATATAAAACAGTTAATAGTTCATCTATTGCTATTTCATTTTCTTGCAATACATATTCTACTGCTGTGCAATACATAAACTCTCCTGTTATTCCGTTGACTATTGATTTCATTAGTTTGTGATATTAAATAAATTAGGCGTAACACTATCAGCAATATTTGTTATTTGAACTGTAAAAAATAAATATAATGTATTTGCAGTATTGTAAGGAGTATTATTATAAACATTTGTCAAAACAGTAGCTTCATCAGTAATTGTGTTTGTAGCAGAAAATATCATTCCGTATAAATTACCGCCATTTAACATAAAGTTTCTTTTTAAAATTAATGCATTTGCAGTAGTGGTTAACATACCAGCTAATGTAACTGCTCCGGTAAGTGTGTTTGAAGTATTTATTTTTATTCTTAATGTAGAACTTATAGCAGTTGCTTTATTTGCACCATAGATAACCTTCATAACATCTGAAGTATTAAAAGTACCACCAACAATAGTTGCAGTAGCTACAATAGTTTCAGCTACTGTTCCTGTGTGAGCAGTTGTATTTGTTTGTATAAACTTATAAGGTGTATAACTTAAAGCATTTTGTTTTAAAGCTAATCCTGTATTAACCGCGTTTACAGTTGGATATTTAGTTGCACTTGCTGTTAAATCAGTTTGTTTATTAGCGACATCTTCAGGAGTGTATCCAATTATTGTTGGTATTGAAGCTGTCTTCCACTGCGCAGGAGAAACTGTGTTGTCGTACCAAAGTGTATCTTTTAAAGTAGGACTTTGTGCTTGTACATTATGTAGCTCTTGGAGCTCATATCCGTTTTGTACCCTTACATACATTCTTCCCGCTGCTCCATTACTTGCTGTTGTTACAACCCCAAGGTAAACTAAGTGATTAGGCGCAAAAGGTTTAACGTTTGTAATTGTTCCTGCTGTTGCACCAAGATATACAGCATCTCCATCTGCCCAAGTTGATGTTGGAAGAATACTTAACCCATCCAACAAACCTTGCATCATTATAAGTCCCTTTTGATTAGCTGCAATAGATGTAGATAATACTAATCCAACTGTTTGAGCAGATGTTGCATCCGATGTGTTAAACGCCCTCTTAACCGTCATCCTATCTCCTGTTCCACTAAAAGCAAACACAGGCATTCCCTTGGTTAAAGTTACAGAGTCATCATTTGTAACATAAGAAAACAAACTATTTGGAGCAGTTCCAATTACTTGAAAGTGATTATTTGTTGAATTATACACACAAAGCATTTCGCCTCCTGAAATAATATCACCACCAATTAAAACTCCATCATTATTTCTATACAAAGGTATCGCACCTAATGAGTTAATATTTAATGTAGCCCCCGTAGTATTTCCGTTTGTGAATCTTATCAAATAAGCATCAGCATCATTATAAGCAGCAACACCTGTAACTGTTGCCGTATATGTATCTGTACCTGCAGCGGTTGCGTGAGGTATTCCGCCCCCTGACGCACTTGCATTTAATGTTCCTCCTGATAAAGTTAATCCTGTTCCAATAGTTATCTCCTCCATAACACCTGTGCCTGCTGTGCTTCTACCAATAAGTTTATTAGTAGCCATAGATGTAGATATATCAGGTGTTGCACCTCCTGATGAGGTTATAGGAGATGTTGCTGTAACAGATGTAACACCTCCGCTAGGAATATCTGAAAGTAAAGCTACTGTACCACTTGCATTTTGAAGTGTTTGAATATTTGTACCTGTAATAGTACTAGGCGATTTTAAGTAAAGACTACTACCACCGGCTCCTATAAATCCAATATCATTATTTGTAGATATTGATATTTGTTTACCTGTAAAAGTGTCCGCAAGATAAATATAGTTATTTGCTAAAACTACTGAAAGGGGTGACACTCCAATATTCTGAAGAAATATTACGTCTGTAGTAGTATTACCTGCAGTTGTAACCTGCTGCAATGTTGGTATTGTTATACTTGGAAATGTAGCAAATGTACCATCTCCTCTAATATATTGAGATATTGTACCCGTTGGATAAGGATAATAAGTTGTAGTATCTAATGCAAATGTTCCTACAGCAGTCATCTTTACAAACGGTGTTCCTGTGGTCCATGTAGGGTAATTTAATGCTCCCCAAGTACCAACTGTTGGTATTGTGGGCTTGTTTAATATTTGATTATTACCACTTGTCGCATTCCAATCAGATGGTTGTTGCACAAGCGGATAACCTGCACCAAGATTTGTCCAATATAATGTATTGGTTGGTAACAATGAATCATTACTAGCGATACATCTGTAAATATTACCACTATAATAAACAACGTCTCCAATAACATATTGATTACCTGTTGCAGAAATGTGATCTGTTGTAAATGGTAGCGCAGTAGTTATAGACCCGGTAGGAATATCAGAAAGTAAAGCTATCGTGCCTGATGCGTCAGGAAATTGCCAAGACCTTGTGTTCGTTAGCAAATCTGATCTTAAATTTCCATCACCTGCAGCAGTTTGGAATCCTATACTTGCATCTTGATAAATATAAACATAATTTATTGTATCAGTTATTTGTAGACCACTAAGGGGGTGATATAAAAAATTATAATTAGCATCATTGTTATCACTAATCCCAAAATCATATCCATCTGAATATAAGTTTCCTGATATTATGCCCCCAACAGTTATTGTATCTGTAGTTATTGCACCTGCTGTTGTAACTTGCTGAAGTGTTTGAGAACCTCCGCCTGTAGTAACAGAACCATCTGCCATTAAATACTGTAGGTTTGTACCTCCTGTTTTAATAAATGAAGTTGCAGTTACATTACCTGTTAGATTGATATTATTTATTGCAGTATTACCAACAGATAATACATCGCCCAATCCCGGTGTTGTTGTTGCAGGAGCATTTACCCATCTTATACCTGATGCTGTTTTTGAAAGAAATTGACCTGTTGTTCCAATGCCTGTGGTATCGTCTTGTATATTGCCCGGTATTATTCTTGTTGAAGTAATATTTCCAACAAGAGTTATACTCTGAGTAGCTGTATTCCCTGAATTAAGAACTGCCTGAAGATTATCTACCGGCAAATCAACCCAATTTATGCTTACAGCTCCTTTACTAAGAAATTGAAAAGGCAATCCTTGACTACCACTTGTATCCTCAATATTATCAGGCTTTATTAATGTGGTATCAATAGTTCCTGTTAATGTAATATTTTGAGTAGCAATATTCCCTGCATCAAGTACTGCTTGTAAAGTAGCAGCAGGAAAGTTACCTGAGAATAACTGCAACAACTCCCCTAACGAAAAGTTCTTTGTCGCAAGAGGAGTAGCTGATGGTGTTGGTCGAGGAGCTTCTGTCCCTATTAACCTATCGCTTAATTGTAAAGGTGTGTCCGCTAAGGGGTAAGTAGCTATCTTCGACATTATGTATTTTTTATATTTTAAACAACAATTCTAATTTCACCTGTAGATGTTTGATATATTGAATTTACAGCAAGACCATCATCTATAGCCTCGTCATTATCTTCATATACAGGAAGATTGTTGTCTATTAACGTAACAAATTGATTTGTTGTTGTGGCAAGAGTAATTATATCTGCCAAAAGAAAATTCTTTGTAGCATTGCTGCCTGCTATATCTGTCCCTATTACAGTATCATCAAGAATAGGAGCTGCTATTATAGGATATACACTAATCTTTGCCATTTTATTTTAGTTTAAAGTTAATAGATATAGAATCTTGTCTACTAAAGCAATCATCTCATCTATAATGTTTTGCAACTCTGATGGGTAATTGTTTCTCTCAGTATCAAGAGTTGAACGCAACTCTTTTAAGTGAGTAGTTGCATCTGTATTTTTTGACTCAGGAATAACTATCTCAACTCTTTTATTTCTACCAAAGTATGCTTCAGTAAATTTATCAGTCAAATCAAGTATACCATCATAATAAGCGTTCAATGCTTTATGCTCTGCAAACGATGTCGTTTGAAGATGTGCGATGTGCATTGCATCTCTTGATTGGAACAATGTTCCTATAAGTTTACCCGGTGTCATAATTACTCTGTTTTTTGTGTTACTTCTCCTGTTTGAATATTGATAACAGCATTAGCTCCGTATTTCTCTATTAATAACTTTTCGTGCGCAGAGAACTGAGCTTTAATCTCATCAACAACTCTAATTAATGTTTGCTTTTGCAATTCAGCATCAGCAATTGCCATTTTTACTTTGTTAAACTCTGCGTTTAATTCTTGAATTTTTCCTAATTCTTCTTGTGTTACTTTTTCCATTTTGATTTAATTTAATTGTACAAATATATAAATTTTAAAATAATGTTTTGTTTATTCTTTTATAAGTGTAATATCCTAATGCAATAAGCAATAATATCAAAAGCCACCACCAATTATTTGATTGCTTATCAATGTCTTTTTTTATCATCTCTATTTTTGCACTCTTTTTTACTGTGGTTTCAATTGAGGCTTTTTCAGACGTTTTTATTTTTGTAGTATCTACTAACACATTTTTTGTTTTTTTATGTCTTATCTTTGCGTTTTTGTACTCTTTACCATTGATAGTAAAAGGTAAAGTAGTATCGATTGGTACAATCTCAATTTCATCAGTATCTGTAACAACACTAACGTGATTATCTTGAGTAGTAACCACTTCTTTTTTTGTTACTGAAGTGCTGTCTGATTTAACTACAGAATTTACTTTATTTATATTTACTTTTCTCGAAGCACAACTCGTCCCAAATATTGACAAAATTAGGGACATAATAATTATTTTTCTCATTATCCTTTTATTTGTTTATAGAACTTGTTTGTTTGTACAATTCTATCTTCTAATCCATGCGTCCCACCATTTACACGTTTACTAATCTTTGTAATAGAATCAGTTGTAACACTTGTAGATAAAGGAAGAAGTCCATTCTTATTAAAAAAGAATAAAGCACTTTCTAAAAAGTATTTATCTTTAACAAGATTTGGATTAGCAACACAATCTTCTTTAATAAAAGTTGTAAATTCTTTATAATTATCTTTACCTGTTAATTGAAGAGCTCCTCTTCCTCTGAATTTCCAACCATCACCACTTGCTTCATCTCCATTACCCATTCTTGATGCATATACTTTATTAGCAATCTTCTCAGGTTTTCTTTCATACTGCAATGCTACTGCTTCAGTAGGGAAATATTTTTTAAATATTGACATTAACCCTTTTACACCATAGTTTAAATTTTCTGTATCAGCTGTAAATCCTGCAGATTCATGATGACATTGTCCTAATATGTGAGCTAATTGCTCATCTGTTACTTTCCATAGTTCTTTCATTTTAGCAAAGCTTGCTTTACCTAAAACACCATCAGCTGTTAATCCATTGGTAGCTTGGAATTCTGAAATCTTACTCATTTTCTTATTTTTTATTTATTACTACCTTCTTGTGTGGCATATTTAATACCCATGATTGTACCAACTATTGAAAATGCATTAGTTAACAATACACTAAACATGTTACTCCATGTTGATCCAATTATTTGAGTTTCTTTATTTGTTATAATAGCTGCCCAATATAACATAGTAGTTATAACTCCAACCCCTAATATAACTGCCAAAGCACATTTAACAATTACTTTTATTAATTCATTTTGACTCTTTTTTAATACTAAATCTAAATCATTTAGAGCAGCATCTTTTTCTATCTCTATTGAATCTTTAAGTTTTTCAGATTTTTCTAATTCAATCTGTAAGTCTTTAGATAAAGCATCAATCTTATTTTTACTATTGACCATTTCTGTAATGTCAGTAGCAATCTTCATTATTTTTGTAATGGTATTGTTTTCATCAAAGATAGGATTATAAGTTGCTTGAAGGTATATTGGGCAGCTATTATA
>Ga0247723_1001058_pt1 | contig 16691 bp, 30 predicted proteins | sample MSEWelMarce5H_FC_FD_189079 | JGI IMG/M metagenome (GOLD analysis project Ga0247723, IMG submission 189079) | Subsurface sediment microbial communities from gas well in West Virginia, United States - MSEEL Well Study Marcellus 5H_FC | ecosystem: Environmental > Terrestrial > Deep subsurface >...
CACCTAATGTTGATCCAACACAGGCTAAGCAATACCAACGTATGACTAACGCTGCAGAGCAAGGCAATTCGCCTAACGCTCAAGCAGATGTTATGCAGAAGTTGTTAAACGCTAATAGCCGAGAAGAGTTGGATACCATTATTAGGCAGTCTGGTTTATAATCCAATCCAACGAAAGGCAAGTGCTTAAATGACACTACCAGCAGGTACAATTACTGGTACAGGTGACATTACCGCATTAGTCCAGACCGCGTATGATCAATACGTTCGTATGGCACTACGATCCATTCCAGTAATGCGATCAATTGCAGATGTTAAGCCAGTACAGCAAGCTATGCCTGGATCATCAGTTGTATTCTCAATCTATTCTGACTTATCACAAGTCACAGCAACACTGACTGAGGAACAAGATGCTTCATCCGTAGCTTTAGGTAACCCATCACAGGTTACAGTAACACTTAATGAGTACGGCTCAGCCGTTACTACAACTAAGAAGTTGAACCTAACTTCTTTCAACGATGTAGATGCAGCTTTAGCTGACATCATTGCATACAACGCTGCAGATTCTATTGACTCTGTAGTAGCTTCAGTTCTAACAGGTGGCACAAACGTTATCTACGCAGGAACTGGAAACACAACAACCTCTGAGTTAACAACTGGCGATACAATCACAGTTGCTAACATCCGTAAGGCTGTTACAGAACTACGCACAAACAAGGCAGTGCCTCGTATGGGCGAACTATATGTAGCATACCTACATCCTCGTCAAGCAGCCGATCTTCGCGCTGAGTCAGGAACAGGCGGATTCCAGGATATCGTTAAGTACACAGACAATGTGTCAAAGACAATTATCCCTGGTGCAGTTGGCGTAATTGAAGGAGCGATGGTTATTGAAACACCTCGTATTCCTATCGTTAGCAACGGTGCTTCACCATCTGTAAATGTTTACAGAGCAGTAATTGCAGGCCGCGAGGCTTTGGCAGAGGCTAAGGCACAAGACATCTCTACCATCATTGGTCCAGAGGTTGACTTGCTTCGCCGATTCCGCACAATCGGTTGGTACTACTTCGGTGGATTCGCAAGACTCCGCGAAGCAGCTCTATACCGTATTGAGTCAACAGCAACAGCCTAAACAACTGTTTAATAGGCAGGGGCGGGAAACCGCCCCTGTTCTACAAGAAAGGTAAATGTGACTTACAGACTTACAACTCCTTGGGAGTGGGAAACTTGGATCACTGCAGATAATCAAGAATCTCCATACTCAAGATTAGCTGGTAGACCTATCACTGGTGGAACATATACTGGTGCTACAAATCCTTTCTTAACAGATATACCTAGAGGCGTAACTCTTCTAGTAAATGGAACTACAGTTACAGCAACAAGATATCCTTATCAGGATGATATAGCAGATGCAGATGCAACATATATGGGCGGTCATACCTACGAGATAGATGACCAAGCCGCACAGATTTTAATTAACGCTGGTTATAGTGAGTACTTGGAGCAGATCTAATGAGTAATTGTACTTCAAGTTGTAAGACTAAAGATCACCAAACTTATGCTGAATGTCTACAACAGAATACTCCGATGTTCGTAGGTGTATCACCTACTAGAACTGGATGGGACCAAGACAAAGTTAAGAAAGACGAAAAAGAATTAGATAGTTATTACTCTGCAGTCAGGCAGGGTATGGAACCTAGATCCACACGGCAAGTAGATATTGATGCCGCAGTCTCACTTTCCGACAAAGCTGGCAAAGCATTTGACGGAATCAACCTAACCTATAAGGGGTAAACAATGCCAATGGTAGATGGAAAGAAATTCCCATACACAAAAAAGGGAAAAGCAATGGCTAAGAAAGCCGCTAAAAAAGCAGGTGCAAAAATGGTTATGAAGAAGATGGGAAAAAAGAAATAATGAAAGAGACAGATGATGGCGTAACTTACGAGACTCGCCCAGACCTAAATGTTAAGTTAGAAGTATATCCAAATGCAGAGCGCCAAGAGGAATCTAATCGTAAGTATATGACCTACGATTCAATCCAAACTGGTTCACCTGCTAAGGCAGCACCTCGCCAATGAAAAAGATGAAGGGCGCTAAGAAGGTTGCCAAAGTTATGAAAGAGTACAAGAAGGGCCAACTTAATATTGGCAAGTCTGCCAAGAAGGTTAAGTCCAAGAAGCAAGCAATTGCTATCGCTCTATCAGAAGCTGGAATGTCTAAGAAGAAAAAGAAGTAATGTCATCTGGCAAGTTTGTACGCCACGATGGTTTTAATCAAGTTCAAATTAAGAATGGCTTAATAGTTCGTTTAAATAAGAATGGAACTATCAGAGCAGTACTAGGAAAGTACGGAGATTATGGCAAAGAGTCCAGCCTGGCAAAGAAAAGCAGGTAAGAACCCTAAAGGTGGTTTAAACGCCAAGGGCAGAGCATCAGCTAAAGCTCAAGGTATGAATCTTAAACCACCAGTTAAAAAGGCTGAGGCTAAGAAATCGCCAAAGGCTGCAGGTCGCCGTAAATCTTTTTGTGGTCGTATGTGCGGTATGAAATCTAAACTCACCTCTGCTAAGACAGCAAAAGATCCAAACTCTAGAATAAACAAGTCCCTTCGGGCTTGGGATTGTAAGTGCAAATGAAGAAGAAAGCATTTTGGGATACTAAGAATCCTAAGAAAACTTCTAAGAAGTTAACGCCAGCACAGAAGAGTGCTGCTAAAGCAAGAGCAAAGGCAGCAGGTAGGCCTTATCCAAATCTAGTAGATAACGCAGCAGTAGCTAAAAAGAAAAAGAAGTGAGGTAAAAGGTGGCACTAGGTGTAGCAGGTACAACCCTTAGCGATGAGTTAAATCGTCTTGCCAATGGTGGCACCTATAGAGTTCCTTCAGCAATGGTGGCAGAAGCATTGGCTGCTCGCCAATGGGCTGCTCAAAGAGCAGTTACTTTAACTGTTTCAGATACTACTGGTGTATTAAATCAGATTGCTGGCAATACTGATAAGTCTGCTTGGAAAGATTTTACTGGAGTTTGTAATCAACTAGCATCCAGTACTGGACTAGCTGCAGCAGCAGCATTAAGGTTGATATCCTCTTGAGTGCCAAATATAATTTAGTTTGCGAACAAGCAACAACATTTAATTTTCAATTCGTAATCCAAGATGAAACTAATGGAGTAGTTACTCCTTGGAATCTAACTGGATACACAGCAACTATGACAGTGCGCCCATTCGTAGGTTCAGATACTACGACCCTTGTTGCATCTACTGCTAATGGCAGAATCGTTTTAGATGGCGCTAATGGAAGAGTTACAGTTACTGTTGCCTCATCAGTAACGGATGATTTAACACCTGCTCGTTATGCCTACGATCTAGTAGTCAATTCAGGTGGAACAATAACAAGAATTTTAGAAGGTAGATTTGTAGTAACTGGAGGTGTAACGCTATGACAACATTTGTAGTTGTAGAAAATATTACCCCACAAGTTTCAGTACAGTTTTCAGCAGATCAAGGACCACAAGGTGGTCAAGGCGTAACTGGTGCAACAGGTCCAACAGGACCTACTGGCCCATCAGTAACAGGTCCTAGCGGTCCAACTGGTCCAACAGGCGGAACAGGAGCAACAGGTGCAACTGGTTCAACAGGTTCTACTGGTCCTACTGGTTCTACTGGTAGTGCTGGTCCTACTGGCCCTACTGGTCCTACAGGTAGTACGGGTTCAACAGGCGCGACAGGTCCGACTGGTTCCCAAGGTCCTACTGGCGCACAAGGCGATACGGGACCTGCGGGTCCAACAGGTTCCACTGGATCTACAGGTGCCACTGGCCCAACGGGGTCTGCGGGTGCGACAGGATCTACAGGTCCTACAGGAGCAACGGGCAGTGCTGGTCCAACTGGCGCAGCAGGACCAACAGGTCCGACAGGTTCAGCAGGTGCAACGGGAGCAACAGGACCAACAGGAGATACAGGACCAATAGGTCCACAAGGTTTAGTTGGACCAACAGGTAATACTGGAGCAACTGGTTCTACAGGCGCTACAGGATCTACTGGAGCAACAGGACCTACTGGTGCTGATTCAACAGTGCCTGGTCCAACAGGTCCTACAGGCCCTGCAGGGGCCAATGGAGCCACTGGAGCCACAGGTCCTACAGGAAGTACTGGACCAACAGGTGATATAGGCCCTACAGGGCCAGCAGGGGCTAATGGTGCTACTGGTGCGACTGGTCCTACAGGACCAACTGGAGTTGCTGGAGCAACTGGAGCCACTGGTGCTACTGGACCAACTGGCGCAGCAGGTGTTGATGCACCTGCGTTTGCAGCAGCTTTAATGTTAGGTGGAATGTAGACTTAGCTAGTGAGAGTAAACGATTTTTTTAATAAGGTTATATTGATTAACCTTGATAGAAGAGTTGATCGTCTTAAAGATGTTACTCAAGAACTAGATGACCTAGAGATATCCTATGAAAGAATCTCTGCAGTTGATGCAGTTGAACTAGGTATAACACCTAAGGATGCTTGCAGAGCAAGTCATATAAAAGCACTTGAAATGGCAGAAGGCAACACTTTAATCCTAGAAGATGATGCAACCTTTATGCCAAACTTCTTAGAAAATTTTACTAAGTTCATAGAGAACCTGCCTAGGCACTGGGATATAATATATCTAGGAGCTTATATAGGATTGAGTGAGCCAGCAAATAATCATATGGTTAGAGGACTAATAACTAGTTCTACCCACGCTTACTCTATAAATCCTAAGAGGATGACAGAGATGTTGGAGATGGCTAGAAATACTACAGACCATATAGACGTTGCATATGCTAACGAACATCCAAGACTGAAGGCATATGTGGCACAACCTACCTTAGTAAAACAGAAACCTAGTTTCTCAGATCTACTACTTAAAGATGTTGATTATCTAAGTTGGTACAAATGAAGGTAGCTGTTTATACAATAGCCAAGAACGAAGCAAAGCACGTCAAGCGCTGGTTTGAATCAGCAAAGGGTGCAGATTACTTTCTAATCTGTGACACTGGTTCAACTGATGATACTGTTAAGATCGCTAAAGATCTAGGTATTAATGTAGTTGAATGTGCAGTAGATCCTTTTAGATTTGATGTGGCAAGGAATTATTCACTTGCTTCATTACCATTAGATATTGACTGGTGTATCGCATTAGATATGGATGAGATGCTAGTCGGTGAGTGGAGAAGTGAATTAGAGAAAGCTTTAGCAGATGATGTTGATAGAGCCTACTATAGATTCATAACAGACTTTAATGAGGATGGAACTCCTAAGCACGAGTTTGATGGATTTAGAATCCACCGCAGAAAGAATGTTTACTGGAGTCACCCGATCCACGAGGTGCCTAGAACATATGGTAAGAAAGAAGTAACTAAGAAATACAACATAGAGGTTTGGCATAAGCCAGATAACTCTAAGATTAGAAGTTACTACCTACCAATGCTAGAGAGTGCAGCAGAGGAAAACCCTGAGCCAAGAAATCTTTACTACTTAGCCAGAGAGTATTACTACAAAGAGAATTACGAGAAGGCGTTAGAAGTATTTAAACGCTACGTTGAGATATCAAAGTTTCCAGCAGAAAAAGGATTTGCACTTCGCCTTATGGCAAAGTGTGATCCAGATAAAGCTGAGGAATACTTAACACAAGGCACTGAAGTATATCAAAGTAGAGAAGCAGTCTTAGCACTTGCTAATTACTACTACGAAAAGAAACAGTGGAAAGAGTGCAACTACTCGTCAAAGGTTGCATTTGGTATCACAGAAAAAACCACAGGCTTTATGAGTGAATCTTGGGCTTGGGGCCATATGGCTGCAGACCTAGTTGCAGTATCGGCTTGGCAGTTAGACAACTGGAAAGAAGCATATAAGTTCGGAAAGATCGCTCTCAAGTTAAGCCCTAACGATGAGAGATTAAAAAAGAATATGCAATTCTATAAGGAGAAAATGAATGGCAACGTTTAATGAAATGGTCAATGAGGTAAAGACCAATCTACAAGGTTATACCTTGAAGCAAGATCGCCTGACCTATCTTAACGCTGCAATCACAAGCGTATCTACCAGTATGGTGGTGGGTTCATCATCTAACTTAGCTAAAGGTCCTATTGAGATTGATGATGAGATTATCTGGATTGATAACTTTAATACTGCATCTAATACTCTAAACGTAGCACCAGGCTTTGGTAGAGGATATCAAGGATCTACACCTACATCACACGCTCAATATGCTCAGGTTACTTTATCTCCATCATTTCCTAGAATCTCAATTAAGAAGGCTATCAACGATACTATCAACTCTTTGTATCCTAGATTATGGGCAGTAGATTCATACACATTTACATTTAATGCTGCTCAAACTACATACGCATTACCAGATGACCTAGAACAAATCCTGTTTGTATCTTGGCAGACTACTGGTTCATCTAAAGAGTGGCTACCAGTTAATCGCTGGAGAGCAGATGGTATGGCTAATATTGCTGAGTTTAACTCTACTAACACAATTAACATTTATGAGAACATCCAACCTGGTAGAACAGTTCAGGTTTATTACACAACAACTCCAGATACTTTAGATAATAACTCTGATGATTTTGCTGACGTAACTGGACTTCCTCAATCATCTCAAGATGTAGTAACACTAGGTGCAGCCTACAAGTTACTATCTTTTGTGGATTCAGGAAGAATATCTCTAACTTCAGCAGAGTCTGATCTTGCAGATTCTAAGATCCCATCAGGAGCTGGAGCCAATAACTCTCGTTATATCTACGCTTTGTATCAACAAAGACTTAACGAAGAGGCGCTTAAACTGCAAGACAAATTCCCAATCCGTCTGCATTACACAAAGTAAGGAAATAAATGACCCGCAAGTTCTCGTCTATCAGCGTTGAATCAACGCTTGCATCTGGTATATCTAATAGCCAGACAACTTTAACAGTTGCTACTGGTACGGGTTCAGCACTACTTGGTGGTGTAACCCTTGCTGCTGGTAACGTAGATCAATTCACATTAGCGATTGATCCAGATACTACTAATGAAGAAATTGTCTTTGCTACTGCGGTAGCAGCAGACACCTTCACAATTGTTAGAGGTGGAGCATCATCCTCAGCAATCTCACACTCAGGGGGCGCAACAGTTCGTCACGTTCTAACCTCTGATGACTTAACATTTTTCACAACAGGAGTTGCTACAGCAAATGCTGCAATTCCTAAATCAACAGTAACTACTAAAGGTGACTTAATAGTTGCAACAGCTTCAGGTGTAGTAACAAGAGTTGCGGTTGGAACAAATGATTATGTTCTTACTGCGGATTCTGCTACAGCATCAGGAGTTAAGTGGGCTGCCGCTTCTGGCGGTGGTTCAATCCCAGATATATTTATGCTTATGGGAGCATAGAGACCAACAACTAAGGAGAAATAAATGCCAACAGTATATAAGGTGTTGGGTCAAGCTAACCCAGCAGCTACTACAGCAACAACGCTTTACACAGTACCTGCTTCAACATCAGCAGTAGTATCAACAGTAGTGATCTGTAATCAGACTGCTTCTGCTGCTACATTCCGTTTATCAGTACGCCCTGCAGGTGCAGCACAGACTGCTGCTATGTATGTAGCTTACGATGTAACAGTCGGAGCATCTGATTCAACAGCATTAACACTAGGTATCACAATGGCTACAACAGATGTACTAACTGTTTATAGCTCAACTGCAACACTTTCATTCACTGCTTTCGGAAGCGAGATTTCTTAAACTATGGCTGTTTCCCGCGTAAAAACTTCATCTATACTTCAGGGCTTTCCCAAAAGTAGGTCGTTGCTTGCGGGAAATACCGCCTATGATCCTGCTGTTTTCTTTTTAATTCAAAGAGTTGCTGGTACTGGTTCAAGTGGAGTAATTACTTTTAGTTCTATTCCAAGCATATATAAACATTTACAAATTAGATATATTGCAAGAAGCGCAGGAGCTGGAACGCAAAACGATATTACATTTACGTATAATTCTGCAACATCTACTTATGCTGATCATACATTAACTGGAAGTGGCGCATCTGCTACGGCAAGTGCTAATACTGGTAGATCCTATATGACATTAACAAATGTTATGACATCTTCAGGCGCTGCAGCAAATGTTATGGGTGTTGGCATAGTTGATATTCACGATTATCAATCAACAAGCAAGGGCAAAACTACAAGATTTATGGGCGGAAATGACCAAAATGGTTCTGGTAATATAAATCTTATTTCTACTTTATGGACTGGCACCTCTGCAATAAATACAGTTACAATTACATCTGGTGCTGGTAATTTTACTACTACTTCAACTTTTGCGCTTTATGGAATGTTAGGATAACCAATGCCAGATGTAATAACCGAGGTGGCAATTGCTACAACTACTTTAAGTAGTACTGCAAGTACAATTACTTTAAGCTCTATACCAGCAACTTATACTGATTTAAGAATAGTTTGTATGTTAAAAGTGACTAATCCTGGAACTGTTGTTGGTGAATACTTTAGAGTAAATAACGATAGCGGAGCAAATTATTCACAAACTGCTTTGCGAGGTAACGGTACTACCGTTTCTTCTTTTAGGTCAACAGGCGCAACATCAATAGATATGGAATCGGGCGCAGCAAGTAGTACTTTTCTTATGACTAAAATTGATATATTTTCTTATGCAGGAAGCACTTTTAAAACTATGTTAATTGAAGGAACTTATGATGCAAACACAGGTAATACCGTTTCTAAAGTCATTAACCAAGTTGGCTTATGGCGTTCTACTTCTGCAATAAATCGTATTGATATCGTTGGCGCTGGCGATACTTTTGCAATTGGTAGTACTGTCACCCTCTACGGAATACTTTAAGGAGAACTGATGCCAGGATCAAGAATATTAATTAGTTCACAAACTTTAAGCTCTTCTACTGCTTCAATAACTTTCAATAGTATTCCTTCTATTTATAAAGATTTAATATTAAGAGCATCTGTTAGAACTACAGCAAGTGGTGCATTTTCAAATCTTGAATTAGTTTTAAACAGTAATACAGGCGCTGTATATTCTTATACACGTTTATTAGGTTATGGTTCTGGAACTTCAAGTGATAGATCCTCCTCTACAAATGCAGGAAATATTTCTTATGCAAATGGTGACACATCTACAGCTAATATATTTAGTTCATTAGAAGTATATATACCGTCTTATACTGCATCTCAAAACAAACCTATTTCATCAATAACTATGCAAGAAAATAATCAAGCTACTGCTTATATTTATCCAACAGCGCAGTTATTTTCAAGCACAACAACAATTAGTTCTATTCAAATAAATGAAGGAAGTGGAAATAATTTGATTACTAATTCTACCTTCTATCTTTACGGCCTGAAAGCGAGCTAAACTATGGCAATAACTAGCATAAAGACAGGTTCATCCTTTACTAACCTGGTCAAGTACAACGACTTCCTTGGCCCAAACTCAGCTTATATCCCATCTTCGTTTGAATCTATTGCTACTGTAACGGCTGCTGGCGGTGAAACTTCATTAAACTTTACTTCAATACCTGGCACTTACTCATCATTACAAATTAGAGGTATAGCAAAAGATACCTATACAACAGGTACTGGTGAAGCAACAGATACAACAATAACTTTTAATAATGATACTGCACAAAATTATCGCAATCATCAGTTAAGAGGAAATGGAACTTCAGCAGTAGCGGCAGCACCAGCAAATGCCACATATAGTATGGGTGCTCTTGTTACTATGATTTATGGAACTGCTACCAATATGTTTGGTGTGTCTATTATAGACATCCACGATTACGCTTCAACTACAAAATATAAAACTGTTAGAGGTTTTAGCGGTGGAGATTTAAATTCAGGAACTACAACTTCTAATTTAAGATTAGGTTCAGGTCTTTGGATGAGTACTTCAGCAATTACTAGTGTTCAAATACAAGCAGTAGTTTCAGGTTTTGCCGCAGGTTCAACCTTCGCCCTTTACGGAATCAAGTAGATGACAGACACAAAATGTATACCGTTTGAGGGAAAATTAAATGGTTATGGGTATGGCAATATATTTTACAACGGTAAGCGTATGAAAGCATCTAGAGCAATTTGGATTAAAACATATGGACCTATTCCAAATAAACTTGTAGTTGATCATATGTGCCATACTGAAGCAGTAGAACGTGGTGAGTGTGAAGGTGGAATTACTTGCTCTCATAGAGCTTGTATTAATCCAAAGCATTTACGTTTAGTAACTCAACAAGAAAATATAATAGCTGGATTACATAACATAGATAATCGTAGTCATTGTAGACAAGGTCACCCTTTCATTAAGGAGAATATAATGGTCCGTCAAAACGGTAAGCGGGAATGTGCCGAATGTAACAGGGAAAGATCACGCCGTAACTGGGCTAACCGAAAGAAGGTTACTGCATAATGCCAGCCACATACGAGAAAATTGCAACAACTACTTTGGGTAGTACAGCCACCAATATAACTTTTAGCAGTATACCCGCTACTTATACTGATTTAAAAATAGTTTGGGTTGGTAAAAGAACGGCTGGTGGAGAAAATCTTAGAATAAGATTTAATAGTGATACTGGCAGCAATTACTCTGCAACTTGGATAAGCGGTGATGGTACATCTGCATTATCAAACCGAACAACGAGTGCCACTCAAGGTACTGGGCCGCGAATACTTAGTGGTCAATTTTGTATGGGGTTAATAGATATATTTTCTTATACTGCTTCTGTTAATAAAACATTTTTAGTTACAAGTGCTGCTGATGAAAATGGTAGTGGCGAAGTTTATAATATTGTTAATTTATGGAGAAGTACATCTACTATAAGTACTATTGAATTAAGCGTTTCTGCCAGTTCAATGACTATAGGAACTACCGCCACCCTGTACGGCATCTTGAAAGCCTAAGGAGATAAAATGCCAGCAACCTATACTTTAATCAGTTCAAATGTTTTATCATCAAGTGCGGCATCTGTTACCTTCTCATCAATACCTGCTACTTATACGGATTTGGTTTTGCGAGTAAGTGCGCGTGATAATGATACTGGCGCGTTTCAGCAATTAAGAATCACTTTTAATGGAGATTCTGCTACTAATTATTCATATACAAATATTTATGGAACAGGGTCATCTGCTTTTTCTCTTGGTGCAGCAACGGCTAATTTTAATTACATAAATTTTCAATCTAGCGATAGCAATGGCGCAACTGCTAATACTTTTGGCAATTCAGAACTATATATTCCATCTTATACTGCTTCTCAGAACAAGCCAGTTTCTATGTTTAGCGTTTCCGAAACAAATGCAACTGCTACAAATATGGGTGCAACTGCTGGATTATGGAGAAATACTGCTGCAATCACATCGTTTACAATTTCACCTGCAAGCGGTTCGTTAAGTTTTTTAACAGGCTCATCATTTTATCTATACGGAATATCCAACGCTTAACAACCAACAAAGGAGCAACACAATGGCAGATACACCTACTAAGGTCATCGTTAACTGCGAGACTGGAGTAACAGAGGTACTACCTCTCTCAGCGCAAGAGATAGCAGATTTAGAAACTGCAAGAGTTGCTGCTGAGGATCAACGCAAGGCAGCAGAGGCAGAGGCAGCAGCCAAAGCCGCAGCTAAGCAAGCAGCACAAGATAAGTTAAAGGCACTAGGCCTTACTGATCTTGAGATCGCTGCAATCACTGGCGCTTAATAAGCGCTTAAGTTCCTCCTGAGCAACGAGGCTAAAAGGCTCATATTGTTATGTTTAAAACTAAAGGAGAGTAATGGCTTACGGAGATGACATCACCGAACGGATCCCCGTTCCTCTATCTAATCCAGCAGGTGCTACATCTTATGCCTTAACTGGCGTTGCCTACGATATGGCTATTGCAGGGCTGCCATTCTTTGTTAACGCATCAGATGATACTCCTTATCGTAGACAAACTGCAGAGTATCGCAAACAACAGATTGACCAGACTAGAGAAGCTGGTGAGCAAACACTTACTGGTTGGTGGTTAAGAAGTCAGTCATCATTCCATCAAGGACAAGGTATTAACTTCTTTGAACCTATCCAAGATGAGTCATTAAGATTTCAATATACAGAATCTAAGGGTTGTGATGTCTGGACTAAAGGACAAGTAACTCTACTTAACTCTGTATCTGCAGAGCATCTAACTACTGGTGCTATTAATGGAACAGGTAGACCACCACAGGTAGCTAGATCTATCCAATGGCAAAGCCTTGCCTATACTGGTGCTACTACCTATAACACTTACAACGGTATTCTATTGTGGGATGAGTATGATGTTGATAAAATATTCCCAACCATTACTGCATCTATTAACAATAAAGCATTAACATCTAACGTAGCAACCCTTACTACTACAGCAGCTCACGGGCTATCTGTTGGTATGGAGATTACAGTTTCAGGCGTAGATGCTACCTTTAATGGTGATTACACTATCACTACTGTACCTACTGCTACTACTTTTACCTATGCTAAGACTGCATCTAACGTAGCCTCCACTGCGGTATCTCCCGTAGGAACTGTTGAGGCTTCAATCATTCATTTTATAGATTACAACTCAGGTACTGATTACCCTGTGTATGGCATTTGTGATGATGGTGTATATGCCTATTGGGTAACTAACGTACTTAATGCTGGAACGCCAAGACTTAGAATATACAAGAAGTTACTATCAGATGATAGTTCTGTATCACCTACGCTAATGATTAGTGAGAACAGCATTACAGTATCTAACGTAGTTCTTGAGTATACAAAAGAACGTATTGTTGCCTGTATCAATAACAAGGTTTATGAAATAGCAACTACTGCTACATCTTTACCTACTGCTGTGTACACACATCCTGATTCAGATGTAATCTTTACTGGCATCACCTCAAGCGGTGCTGCAATTTATGTATCATCATTTAGTGGTATTCAATCTACTATTGCTAAGTTCACCTTGGCTACTAATGGAACTATGCCTACCTTGACTAGTGCTATTACTGCTGCAGAGTTACCAGTAGGTGAGATCGTATTTGATATCTATTACTACCTAGGCTTTATGGCTATTGGTACAAGTAAAGGTATTCGTATGGCAGTAGTTGGTGATGATGGATCTATTAACTATGGTCCTTTGATAGCTGACACTACCCACCCTTGTTATGACTTTGCTGCAAGAGATTCATATATCTGGTGTGCTACTGGTGTAGAGGATAACCCAGGAGTTATTAGAATTAACCTCGGTACTAGACTAGGTAATGACCTAAACTTTGCCTATTGCTTTGATTTATATGAGCCAAGCGTAACTGGTTTTGATACTACCACCTGTGCATTTATGGGTGATACAAACCAACTAGCATTTGTTACTGCTAATAATGGAACCACTGATGGTGCTATCTATGTTGAGAACCTCAATGAGAAAGTATCTGAGGGATACCTACAGACAGGCTTTATCCGCTATAACACTTTAGAGTTGAAGGTATATAAGTTACTACAAGCTAGAGTTGATAATGATAATGGTGGTTTAAATATAGATACAGTTACCTATGATGGTACTGAGTATCGCATTGGTACATTTGCTGAAGACAGTACTGTTCCTGAGGTAACTGTTTCATACCCAACAGGAGCACAAGAGTATCTAGGCTTTAAGTTTATCCTTACTAGATCTACTACTGATACCTCAAAGGGGCCAATCTTTAATGGCTATAACCTTAAGTCATTACCTGCAGTACCTCGTCAGCGTTTAATCCAATACCCACTGTTCTGCTATGACCACGAGACAGATAAGTTTGGTGTCGAAGAGGGATACGAGGGATCAGCATATGCCCGTATGAGCCAACTAGAGCAGGTAGAAAATGTTGGCGACACAGTTAGAGTTCAAGACTTCAGAACAGGCGAGTCATACCTTGGCCTTATTGAAGAGCTTAGTTTCGTAAACAGAACACCATCAGGTCCAAGGTTTTCTGGCTATGGAGGAACACTATTCGTAACCGTTAGATCTATTTCATAGGAGAGATGATGTCCGCAAATGATTGGGCTGCGTTAGCTGTAGCCATAACGACCTTACTTGGAACGCTAGCAATGAGCGTAAGACATTTAGTTAAACACTATCTATCTGAACTTCGCCCGAATTCAGGCTCAAGTTTAAAAGATCAGGTCAATCGGCTTGAACAAAAAGTGGACAGCCTATACCAGATACTAATACAGAAATGAGTAACAATGAAACTTGTTGCAAAGAGAGCAACACCTGCTGCAATAGCGGTCCTAAGACAAGCGACAGCGTTTTGGCCGAAGCGCAAGAAGGCCTCAGACGGCTTATTGCCTTCATCGGCACACATTAAACAAAGCCCTAACTCAGATCACAATACTGGTTTAGCAGTTGATCTAACCCACGATCCAGATAATGGCGTGGATTGCAAGGATATCTATAAGAGATTGCAAGCAGATCGTAGAGTTAAGTATCTAATATTTAGTGGTAAAATTTGGAACCAAGTAGATGGCGAACGAGCTTATAGTGGTAGCAATAAACATAATAAACACCTGCATATATCTATTAAGGATCAATATGCTAAAGATGATTCCAACTGGTTCAGTTGGATGGGTGATGTGCCTAAGAAGTTAACACTTCCTAAGCCACTACCTAAAAAGAAACAGGAGAAACAATGAGTGATCTACTAAAGAAGTTAACAAGCAAGAAGGCTAAGTCTGCATTTAAGTCTTACCTACGAGCTGTACTTGCTTCAGCAGTAACAATGGGATTAGCACTTGCGGCTGACCTAGCACCTGAGTATGCGATTATCGTAGGCTCTATTGCAGGACCATTAGCTAAATGGGCTGACAAGACTGAGAAAGAGTTCGGTCTTACTAAGTAACTTTAATACCGCGAGGCAACACAGAGGCCGCCCTTAATGGGCGGCTTCTTTTTTTGTGCCTTTTTCTTGTTCAAACTCGCATAGGTTGCCACTGCAATTATGGCACTGGCAGTTTTGTTTTATTACTATATGGTTACAGCACTTCATTTTTACCTCTCTTATGGCTAAGTATTTCTCAACCACAAGACAATTATACTTTTGAGGATTTTCTAGTTATCTAATGTTCAGATTTTTTATGTGTGATAAAAGCGCATTTAATAGAAACACGCCGTAATTTGACAAATGTTTTAGCTACTCTGGCTTATCTAAAGGTGTTGGAACTATAACCAAGTTACCGCAGTTAGCACACTCACCGTCTAGGTGGTACCAGGATAGTTCATAATCGTAGAAGGATGCCATAATTGTAAAGGTCATAGAACCGCAAGGACAGGCGTGTAAAGGTCCGAGGTCTCTTAGATCAGAGCCGAACTTTGGTGGTAGGCTTTCCTTGTTTTTTCGCAGCCTTGGTAGACGGAGCATAAAGACCGTACCATCGCGGCGCTTCAGAGCGCCGCCCGTTTTAATTCGCCTCACGGCTCATATTGTAATCAATTCCGAACCCACTAAGTGAGAATATACGCGGCGTGTCGCTAATGGAATATTAATCTTTTTTCCACTACCATTATCCACAAGAGATAGGAGAAAGTAGTGACCACAGTTGTTGGTGTACAAGGTAAAGACTTCTGTATATTGGCTGCAGATTCGCAGATCACAGAAGATAACCTTAGAACTATATCCTTAAAGACTCCTAAGATTATTGAGAAAGGTCAGTATCTACTAGCTATTACTGGTGATACTAGACCAGGAGATATCCTTACTTATAACTGGAACCCACCATCATATAAAGTTACCTATGATCCAGTGCAGTTTATGGGCAAGAAAATCATTCCTTCCATTATCAAGACTTTCAATGATAATGGCTACGCTTGGAATGATAACGACAAAGACAAAGAAGCTGGCTTTGATTATCTATTAGCATTTAATGGAGTTATATTCCATATCGCATCTGATATGTCCTTTATACAGTCAGAGGCAAACTACTACGGCATTGGTTCAGGTGGTCAGTTTGCACTTGGGTATATGTATAACAGGCAAAGCGACAAGTACTTAGTACAAGATGAAGCAGCAGAGCTGGCACAAAAAGCAGTTGAGATAGCCAGCTTATTAGATATCAATACCTGCCCACCAATTCAGATTGCGGTGCAGAAGAGAAGGAAAAAATAATGAACAAGACTAGGATGTTTGCTATCCAAGAAGCCTATGAAAAAGGCTACGAAGATGGTGTAAAATCTCTACATAGTGCTGAAATGGATTGGGAGAAACAAAACAAATTGAGAGAACAATGGTTAAGGGATAATCCCAATGCAGAGTATGAAGGATGGATGTCAATATGAGTAATCCAAAGGAATTATTATTAGAAGTCTTACGGGCTAAAGATGCTGGTAGGGCTAGATCTAAACAGACTCAGGTAGGTCCATCAGAGTTGGGTGGTTGCCGTAGAAAAGTTTGGTATCGTCTTAACGATCAACCTGAAACTAATGAGAACGAATTAAAGTTAGCAGCTATTATGGGTACTGCTATCCACGCTACTATTGAAGAAGCAATACGCAGTGTAGATCCAAAGGGCGAGAAGTACTGGGTTGAAACTGCAGTTGAACATTCTGGGATGAAGGCTCATATTGATCTATTCATTCCAGAGTCAGGTGATGTTGTAGATTGGAAGACAGTTAAGAAACAAAACCTTTCTTACTTTC
>Ga0247723_1001059_pt1 | contig 16672 bp, 30 predicted proteins | sample MSEWelMarce5H_FC_FD_189079 | JGI IMG/M metagenome (GOLD analysis project Ga0247723, IMG submission 189079) | Subsurface sediment microbial communities from gas well in West Virginia, United States - MSEEL Well Study Marcellus 5H_FC | ecosystem: Environmental > Terrestrial > Deep subsurface >...
GTTGGACACCGAGAGCCTCAGCAACTTTGTTTGCAACAACTCGGCGATCCATGTTCACATATTCAATTTCAACACCATATGTACGACTTATTGTTTGTTGCCAGTTTGGGTTCAGAACTTGAAGTCTGACACCGTTCGTATTAAATCTCCGTTGCGCGGCCAAACGACCTGCCTGTGAACGGCGAGCGTTTGGTGCAGTCAATGGTGGCAAGTTGTTAACTCTCGCATGGCGTGAAGCCGAGAGGCGAGCAGTTGACTCGTTGTTGAAGTTGAGAAGTTGGACAATGAATGCCCAAGACTCTCGTTGGTTGACTCGGAGGTTGTAAGCCTCTTGGTCACGATCCACTTGGGTAAGTGGTCTTGCTGGTGAGATTGTCGGCATCTCATTCCTTTCTGTAAGACTCCCTTGCCTTACATATCTGAGTATAGGGGCGAAACTATCCCTAAGTCAAGTCAGACATTTCTATATGAAAAATCTTGCCTTCCTCGACCAGCCTCCTAAACGACCTTGGGGCGACCTTGTAATAGAGGGAAAGCGACCAAGCCCTAGCGTCAGGTTCTACGTCGTTTTCCAGGTGGGAGAAGCCTTTAGCCTTGTTGTGCCGTTGGAGGGCATGACGGAACTCGTGGATCACGGTCACGACCGAGGGCTTGCTCATATGGATGGTGTTGCTCGCCAAATGATAAAAACCGCTTCCAGCTGCGGTGTCCTCAATAATCACAGGCATAGGGATTCCATACGCATTAGAGGCTTTCTGTGTCCATTCCTGCATTTTGATCCATTTCCGGGAATCATTGCAGGCTGACCAGTCCTTCAACATCACCTTTGTCATGGTCAATGTTTCAGGTTTGAAGTGTCGGAACTTCTTGTGGTATCGCATTAGTGGTCGTCACAGTTGCAGTCAGGTTCGCAAAGATTTTGCGCGAACTGTTCGAGTACGGACATTAAAAGCATTTGTTGTTCCTGTTCTTCTTCGGTCATTGGGATAATTCCTCAAGTTCGGCAAGTTCTTCTGCCACTTCTTTCATCAACCTGCGTGATTTGGACAGGGCTTGTGTTGCTTGTTGAGCCTTATCAACCAAGTGTTCAAAGGCTCGCTCAAAAGCATATTCAACGTCGCCATTTTCAAGCGATTGCATAATGTCTTTTAGTTCTCTGTCAACATTTTGCAAATCCCATTTTGCGTGATTTAACTGCATCAAGTATCTTTCTTGCGTTTCCATCATTTCTCCTTTGTTTTAGGCTTATTTCCAACAACTAATGCCATAGGCAACATCACCGACTTCTTCACAGAAGATTTCTGTGTGTTCAGCCTCAATGATTTCGCTACCTTTTGCTTTACCTGAAACCACTTTCCTAATTCGGCGAACTCGGTATGTGTCGTTCCAATCAAGTGTGACTTCAACTGATCGGTTTTGTGCAACTGGAAAAGCGATTCCGATTGGATATCGGTCGCCTTCGCTGTCCGTGTAATAAATGACCGATCCACGACCACCGCTGATTGCCCACACATTCATTTTTCCTATTTGCATCAGCAAGGTTGTGGGATCTAATTCCCTGCCCTCTCGCAAAAGTTTGGTGGTTTTCATTTTTGCTCCTGTTCTTGTTTGTCAAGAAAGCGTTGAGCGTTTGAAACCAATTCTCGTGGTGTGCCACCGATTTCTTTGCATATTTGTTGAATGCGATCAACCGCAGCGTATGACTGTGCTTGGTTGTATTCGTTTTTGAGCATGGCACAAGCCAAACTCATTGCCTCTCGGCCCAGTATTTCTACTTTCGTTTCCATATTTCCCCTTGTCTGTCAGACTCCCTGCCTGACAAGACGAGTATAGGGGCGAAACTATCCCTAGGTCAAGTATTCCTAGATTTGCGCTCGAACATTGGCGTTCAGGGTTCTCAGGGCATCCACCGACGTACGAAGGGAAAGCAATTTCTCTCGTTTTGCCTTGACCAAAGCCTCAGCAATTTTGAACTGGTACATCGTGTCCGACATAGCCAAATCTGCAACTGCCTCCCGGTTACGAATAGAACCATCAGCCTGAAGATATGCCTTCGCCCACATTGCTTTATGTGTTGCCTCGGTTTCAGCTGCCCTCTGAGCAAGAACTTCAAACTCTTCGGTGTTTGATTCCAGGTTGGCAAGAAGACGCATTATCTCTTCTTCTATCTGTCCTTGCGTAATTGGGCCGTTTCTCATTCTTCAGGGTGCTTTCGTAAATCTGCGAATAGTGCTTGATCTGTGACACCACACGAATCAGCGATCTGACGATAAGGGACTCGTTTCTCGCGCAAACGGCGAACCACCTTGCGACGTTGTTTACCTAAGCGAACAACTGACTGCTGGTGTTCTCGCATCATCTGTGTGAGCAAACGACATTTCTCTAAATCGTCTTGCTCGCTTTCGTGCTGAATGGCATCATCGTTTATGACAATTTGTGGTTCCATAACCCCTCCGACCTCGTTGGGCCGATTATAGGGGGGTAGTGTTACGCCTCTAGCGAGCGATAATAAGCATCACCTTTGGGTGTGATCTTGCAGATCCGTTGCAGTTCACCTGCCGTAGATTTAGCGAAATCCCCTGTTGGAATGATGTAGCCCATTGCTCGTAGTTCTGAGCAACGCTTCCAGTAACAGCAACGAGGCTTGAATGCCAGCCCTGTGAAAGTTCCAACTTCCTCATCGGTGAATCCTCGACCCGAAGCGAATGCTTTGAGAATGATCAACTGTTGCGATGGTGAGCGTTTGCTTGCACCTTTTGCTGCTTTCTTGCTTGTGATTGGATCGGAGTTTCTGAAGAGTGGAATGATTGTTGCATTCACTTCTTCTTTCTTTCCTCCCAGCCCATTAGAGGGGTGAAATAGTTGTCCCTGTTCCCGGTTCATAAAGTTCTCCTTCAACTTTGATGGTGATTTTGTTTTCCTTTTGTCTTGATGGCGCATGAAACGAGATCGTTGTTACATGATCTCCTGTGTCATCAGGAAACAAATTAGCATCTACCATCCCGTCAATCGCTGCTTTTACTGCTGGCATACAAGCTGCGGTGTCCTGTAACCGCCCCTTCAATTCAAGTGTCACTTCGACTGTCGCATCGGTCAGGGTGATACTTGGGCTTAAGGCAGCGAAATGCTCTCTCCACATTTTCGTATTCTTGGCACGTTCCCAACGATTGCCTGCTCGTTCAGCGTTCACAGTCCAGGGTCGCATCCACACTTCAAACAGAAACACCTGCCTGTAACCGTGCGTTGATTGGGTTACCTGTGATTCCATTGACCAAGACTACTTTTCAGGTTTGCGTAGCAAGCCTTTACTCATCGCCTCAGCAGGGTTCGCATGAACATATTGGTGACATGCCGTACACAAAGCCAAAAGGTTTGAAGGATCGTGGCCGCCACCTTGGGAACGCCGTAAAACATGATGCACGGCTTCTGCTTGCCCAGTACAAACATCTAGCCGGGCTTCGCATACCCCTTGGCATCTCTCTGCAACGATCTTGCGCGACTTCACTAAAGCCCCATCGGTTTTCACACGTCGCTTTATTGGCTTGCGTTTGATTGGTTTCTGCGACCGTTTTAACGGTGTTCGCTTCAGAGGCTTTTTAGGCTTCAAGTTCGAGAGTGGCTTTCCCATGCTCCAACGCATCATTGGCGTTAGACACCAGCTCCTTCAAAGTTTCCCTATCAAGCGACTTCGCCATGCTGTCGTACATTTTTAAGAAGTTTGACCGCAACACATCCACATTCTCTGACATACATATGTCTCGCCACCCAATAGCCTTCACCACAGCCTTTGTAGTCGCATGAGAGAACTCAGGAACGCCTCTCTGACCCTTTTCCCCCACCTGCCTCAAAACCTCCTGCCAAGCCACTCCTGGGGCTGGAGAAACAGCCCCTGAGATACGGCCAACGGTGTTCAAGATCTGAGCCGGGGAAGGAAAGAACTCACACTCACGGACAAGTTCCTTAGCAGCCACCATCACATCCGAGGCTGGCAAAGCACTCAGAACATCATGGAAAACTATCGCCGTTTGCTTCGTGACCTTCGCATTAGGAAAAGCCGCAGCCAAATAACCCAAAACCTCTGCTGTTTCATGTTTGTTCACGACTCCTCCAAGAAATCTCGAATACCGTCAAATCCACGTGGCTCATTCTGCTGTTTTTCCCTCTGTGCTTGCAAACGCATCGTGTCGTACTTCGCCCTCAGTTTCCCTGGCGACAAGATGTTCGCCTTCCAAAAATCGTTTTGTTGCGACCAGCGGATACAGGCATCTACCTGCTGATAAGTACGCCCATCAAGGCGCATAATCTTTTCCATGTCGTGAACCCACTTCTCGGTGATGTTCGGCGATTTAGAACCATTTAGAACTATCAAGCTTGAGAGCAAGTGGCAAAGCCGTGAGGCTTCTGACATGTTTTCTTTGTACGGTTCATTTACGGTTATGTACGGTTTGGGTGCATCTCCCGCACCCCGTTCTGTCGTCAAATGCACCTCGTTCGGTATGACATGCACCCCGTTGGTGTCGTCATATGCACCTCGTTCATCAACGACCTGCTCCTCCTGCACCTCGTTACGAAGCCCCAAAGCCAAGTTCCAACCCTGAGGTCGGCGATCATGTCGAGGAATATAAGCTGCAACAATGCGAGGATCGCATCGGTAAATGACCCCGATTTCCTCCAACTCATCCAGTTTCAGCCTGATCGTGCGTTCAGACAGCAACGTGTACCGCTGGATCGTGCCAACGGAAGGGAAAGCAGCCGTGCCATCAGGGCGAGCATGATTGGCAAGAGCAAGCAAAACTAACTTTTGGGTAGGCGACTTACACGGTGCATGATTTAACGCCCACGAGTACGCCTCAACACTCACAAAAACCCATATCTAAAGCCTTTTCAGAAAAACATAGAGCGAAATCTAGTGCGAAATTAAGTGCGAAATAAAGAGCCGAGACTGATGAATCCGACAAACATCAGCCCCGGCTCACTTCCAACGAATTACCTTCCGATCAAAAAGGTTCTTCGTCAGGAAGAATCTCAACGATTGGCTGAGGGTTCATCAACGAATCAATGACCTGTGAAGCCTCTCGACTGTTCATATCTTTTGCGGTAGTCAACGCATGGCCGACAATACCAGCACAGTAAGCAACAACGTCGCTTATCTGATTGTCCTTCGCCAGTTTGTTGATCAGGAATACCTGCTTCTCTGAAACAGGGTTACCAGGTGATGCTTGCTTGGCCGCAGGGCGCGCGACAGACGCATTAGAAGCCTGTTGAGGCTGTGCAGGGGCATTTACTACCGTTGCTCCCGGAAACGACTTAGTGATCGTCTGAACGCTCACACCACCACTACTGCTGTCCTGCTTAGACCATAAATTGAGCGCAATTCCATAACGCATCGAGCCGTTGCGTAATAGATCGCCGATGAGTTCCTTCTCATAATCGGCCTTATCTGCCCTTGCCGAACCAACACAAATCATGGTTTTACCCAGCAAAGTCATTTTGCCCCACATCGTTGCCATACCGTTTTCAATGTGAATGGCAGGTCGCCCATTAATCCACTCAATCGGTTCCCACGACCACATCGCATCCACCGAAATAAGAATGCGCGTAATTTCCGAGTGTGATACGTAGGACAGATTTACGCCATTACGAGGGATAGTCCCCACGATCTTTGGATCGGGTGACGCATACTCCTCAAGCACAGCCCTTAACAGTTGATTGTTCAATTCCTCACTCATTCTTTTCCTCCGTTCAACATCCGCATCGTGCGGAATGGGTTTCCTTGTTTCATATATTGCTTAACTAAATCAGGATGAGCCTCTTTCAAGGCTTTCGTATCCAAACTTTCACGCCCTGCCATTTGTTTCCAAGAAACTACAGGTCGCCCATGCAAAACCCCAACCTCAGCATTTTGCAACAGTCGAGCCAACGCATCCTTCGCCTGCTTTTCTTGTGCCTCGCCCTGAGCCTTTAACTCACGACCAACTTCAAGCAACTGCAAAAAGGTTTCAGCCTCATCAGGTAAATCAATCGTTGTCTTGGACGCAGGAAACATTGAAGCAATGTCATCAGCACTCAACTCCTGAATCAAATCATCAGACAAAGGCTCTTTGTTGTCAATCATTTTGCCAATACGTTCTGCTTCAGCATCAATCGCATCAGCCAAACCATTATCAAACGGCATCTCAATGACCGAGAAGTTCTGTCGCTTATCAAATACACCGAAGAACACAGGACACCCAACGATCTTGGATTGCATATGACCTTGAGCAACCCACTCCTGAGGCAAATCAGAAGCCGAATTGACCGTGTATTTACCAGTCACCTTGATTTCGCCAATGAACTCAGGTTGTTCAACCGAAGCAGCTGGAACAGCATCAAGTGAACCAACCCATCGACCACCTGTATAAACGACTTCCGGGGTGATCAAAGAAACACCAAGCCGTAAACCCATCTCCTCAACAAGCAAAGGCTCCATGATGTTGCCCTTACGCATCGCCCAACTTTCCTCCACCACAACAGGCGAAGTCAGTTTCTCCATATACAACTGTGCGCGACTCTTGTAAGGGCTAACCCCCATCAGGGCAGCCGAATCAGAGTAACCAAAAACGGCTTCCCCATCTTCTCCTCTGAACCTGTCCCAAAGCCATTCCGCTGAACCGTGTTTGTGTTTTAGTTTTGTTTTCATATCTCCCTATTCTCCTCTAGGGGTGTAACAGAGTTAAAGCTGCTCCACCTGCCATATTTGTTTTGCGACCCACTTTGCTACTGGGGTAGCAACTCCATTCCCAATCTGCTTATAGCGATGAGTATCGGACTGAATAGAACCATCAGCCTTATACAGCGTATGGTCTATTTCCCATCCCATCAGTAACTCGCATTCTGAAGGCGTAAGCCGCCTAACTGCCATCTGTGGCTCACCATCATGCAACTGAATATGAGGCTCGTTATCTCCACGCTTAGATTCCGCTCGAAGAGTAGGAACAGTTCCTTCCCAAACACCACCACCTAAACGAACCATCGTTCCAGGTTGAAAGACTGTTGGCTCTTCAACAGGCTGTGCCACAAAATCGCTACTGTCACGACCAACCCTCAACGAACGGTGAATCCCTGAATCATCAAGTTTTTGGTTGTATCCGTCATACACCACAGGCTCAGTAATAAACATTTGTGCGTGATGAGACTGAGGGCTTGGCCGCAGACCAGTCAACGCATTAGCCGTGTCCAATTCGGTAGCAGAGAAAGTGTTTGCCTTTGCATCCTCACGAATTGAATAAGCAACCGAAGGTGATTGTTGGCTTGCCTTTAAGGTTGGTGAAATATCCTCAGTAACGTTCGCATTAGAACCAAACTGTGTATCAAAAGCCAAAGGCACAGCAACCATCGGCGTGTTACCGCCTCCAGTACCCATCTTTGCTGACAAGGTTTGAGTAACACCATCGTTGGCTATCCGCGCGCCATCACGGTAAGAGTTCTCAAACAGGACAGTCGCATCCTCAACAATGGCAATGCCACCTTGATTCAAGCTTGGATCAGGTTTCCATGTATCCAAAGTCTTCGCCACATCAACTTCGTTAACACCGCTATCCGGGTTAGAGGACTTCATGGAATTAGACGAAAGAGAATCAAACGCATAGACAGTCTGTTCAACAACGATCTGACCTTCTTGCGCTTCTTCCGTGTTTACACCTTTGTGTCCACGTGCCTTCAAAGTACCGATTGGATCTACTTCAATGATTGCTGTAGTTGTTCGAGTGTCACCAATATCAAACGCATTCAATGTTGGAGCTACCTGCCCATCAATCCAAGTCTCATCATCTGTAGCAGATTGCGCCCTGCGAGACTTCACATACAACGAAGGTTCATCCTCAACAACGACATGACCTGCATCAGCATCCTGATTAACTACTGTTCCGTGATGGTAGAGGCTTGCTCCGATGGCGTTGACAATTGCGCCCTCATCTCCAACGCTTTCTGTAAGCGTTCGGGAAGCACTTTTCCTCTTCGGTTTGCCCTTCTCAAAATGCCCTGGCAAGCTTTCGGAGACAGGTAATAACGGGTCGGGACACTTTGCGGCGGTTGCAGAATCCCAGCAAGAGATGAGGAAAACGCGTCTTCTGCGTTGGGGGATTCCGAAAAACTGTGCATCCAGCAAAGCGTATTCGCTGAGATACGCCCCTGCTTGCCCCATTTCATTGATGACCGTTGCGAAATCTCTTCCATTGTTTGAAGAGAGGGCTCCTGCGACGTTTTCCCAAACTGTCCATCGGGGAAAAGTTCCATTTGTGACATGACGCATCTCCTTAATAATTCGTATTGCTTCGTGAAATAAACCTGATCTTGAACCTTCTAGCCCAGCGCGCTTTCCAGCGACCGACAAATCTTGGCACGGACTTCCAAAAATGATTACATCAACAGGAGGAAGTTCAGCCCCTGAAACAGTTGAAATGTCACCCCATTTGGGTACATCAGGCCAATGCTTATTCAAAACACTTTGACAATGTTTGTCCCACTCAACCTGAAACTTGCATTCCATATAAGGTTCAAAACCCATATCGAATCCACCCACGCCTGCGAAGAGGCTGCCGAACGTTAGTTGTTTCATAACTTCCTCCCAAAAGGTTTTCTTACACTAACCATGCACTCAACCTAAGTCAAGGATCATGTCAAAAGTTTTGTTTCCTTAATCATTGCTACCGGGATCGCTAACAGGTGATCATACGCATCATCATCATTGAACGACTGTGCAAGAACCACGTGTTCAGGTTTGCCATCCTCAATCATCCAGCCCACAGACTGCACCACACAAGGCTCTTCCGAAATCGGCAAAGCTATCCATGTTTCAGAGATCGCATGAGCATCATGCCAAGTCACCACAACTATTGGATGTTTCATAACACCGCCATATCTGACCAGCCTTTAGGGTCATGTTTGCCGACAAGGAAAGTCAAAGTACCAGGCGTACTCCAATTCCCTGTCATATCTGTGTACCACTTAGAACCACCATCGTTGGAAGGACATTGGAAGCGATACCAAGGCCCAAAATCTTGTACCTGAAGGTGATGCCTGTGCGCTGTAACCCAAATATCAGGCTCACGACCTTCCTCACGCAAAATCCTGATTGACTGACCGCGCAACCATTCCACCTCTTTACCGCTGATCTTGTGACCGTGCGTAAAAGCAACCTTCACCCCGGATAACTCCGATGTAGTCACGAACTCGTCATGTGGGATAGTCCAACGCATGTTCTCTATCTCAGGCCGCCCATCCAACACCCTTTGCAGAGCATCAGTAAGGAAACCGCCAGCATTATCCGAATCCGAGGTAACCGCCTTACCGTTCCTTCGCATCCACTCGCCATGATTACACAGCACCGAAATGAACTCCGACCGTTCAGCAAGAGGGGCTAACTGACGTACACCTTGCGCCCAAAGGTCAAGAGCCAATAGCAGTTGCTGGCGTTGAGTCAACTCGACAGTAAATAACTGGCTGGAATAGTTACCATCACAACCCTCAACAGGGTCACCCATATTGACGATGGCAATGTTCTCAATGTTGCGACCAAGCTTACGAAGCTCCTTGACACGAGCAACAGTCGCCTCAACACCATCCAAAATACGCTCAATTGCGCCCTCTGTGCCACCGCCAGCAGATTTACCGATCTGCTGATCAGCCCAACAGACAACCAAAGTAGAACCAACAGCAGGGCTTTCCACGACAGATCGTGCGATTGGCTTCCACTTGGCCACATACTTCCGAATCTCATCAATCTCCGCATCAGGCAACGCATTCACGCTCTTCCTACGGAACTTCGCTCGATACGAATACAACCAAATCAGGTCACGGTCACCGTTCTCAAGGCGTTTAGACGACTGCCATTTAGACATACGAACCGTGTCATCAGCAACCTCAAACACATCAGGATCAAGCCCAAAAGACCTTAAAACGCTATTCCAATCACCATTCAGCTGCGTAGGCAAAGCCCCGGTGGACAACTCGCCGCCATCTAATTCGACCGTTGCCCATGCTTTCGCATCAGGGTTCGGTTGTGCAGCTTCTAACTCATCAAGAAACTTTGACATTATTTTTCCACCTTGAAATACCACTACGCGACACTTCGTACCCCATCTTCCCTAAAGCCTTAACTATCGCCCCAGCAGAAACCTTTGGGTCGTGTATCGCATCAACAAGATCCTGATATGACTCAGGCTCCATCAATTCCTTTAACCGATCTTCCGTACTTATTGAACCGTTGCTTTCAAGTGCATCCTTGAAACGCATCATCTCAGCCATAAATCTCTCCCCAGGATTGGTTGAGGGAAACCTTACATCACACCTTTTGCGTGGTCGGTGATATGGCTATCAATCTTAGATTCCACACGTTCCATGCCATCAGCAAGACGATCAAGTGAACTCACAACCATCGCATGATCTTCCTTGTTTTCGCCCCTAAGAACTATAAGAAGCGTAGTAATGATCCCGCCAATAGCAGTAAGGAGGGCTGCGACAACCGCTCCCCAATCCATCTCACGCTCCAACCGTCTTTGATGCAACAAACTCGGCTACAGCCGGGGTTGGAACATCAACAACCATGCGAAGGTGCCAAGGCTCCTCAGGGAGAACTTCCCACGAGAAACCAAACTTAGCCACATTTACCTTCATCCAGTTAAGGATCTTGCCATTCGCATTAGCCACATCAACAGCAATGCCGAGCATGTGACGCGAACATTTCGTTGGATCATCTTCCGGGGCGGCCAAAGGAGCCATACCTGGCTTCAAAAACCATTTCTTGCCCTGATAGGTGCGTGTTTTGCCAGTACCCGTATCGGTTTGGCTGTAGCGAGTAAGAAATCCTTTTAGTTGGGTTTCAATACTTCGATATGTGTCGCCTGCTGACGTCGGTTTAAGGACAATACCTTCAGCCTTAGCTGCAGCAACCATCGCCTCCCAAGCGTCTGCACAGCACTTCTCCAACATTCCACCGCCATCAACCTTGCGGAGCATGTCCTTAGTGATTTGGGATGGTTTCTTGCCCTTTACATGGGAACAGTATTTGATGGGTGTAACGAACATTTCGGTCATTGTGCTTCCTCTTCAATCGCATCAGCAGATCCGCGCTTTCCCCCGGTGCTAATCATCAAACCAGCCAAAGTGCCAGTAATAAAGGTTGCGACAGAGGATAAAACGCCAAAAAACATCTTGTCGTTCTCGGCCTGAACCCCAATTGGCTGCGTCACGAAAACCAACGCATACAAAATAAAGGAGGTGGTGATCAACAAAACACCGCCAAGAATGCAACCGACAACAAACTTCAGTCGAGCATCCAACTCTTCAGGGGTTAAACGGGTCTTTTTCATGGCAAAACAATCGTTTCTTCAGTAATGGTTTCATTTGGGTCAAAGCCAATAATGTCCGACGTACAAGTACCTGACACCTTGCATTGAGGTTCTACACATTCCGGGGCTTCCCAGTTGGCAGGGTCTTGGCATTCATAACGGTAACCACCGTCATAACCACACCCCGCCAACACGAGAAAAGCCACCAAAACGAGCTTTCGCATTAACTACTTAGCAGCCTTTTTAGCGACAGCTTTCTTCGCTACAACCTTCTTTGCAGGGGCTTTAGCAACTACTGGAGCAGCTTCAAGAGCCTTAGTTGCCACCTGGATCAACAGGGCTGTGTTCTTGTCACCGATTTTGGTGGACAGAACCGACAAACCTGCGGCTACTGCTGGCAAAAGAACTGCAATCAGTTCCGGGGCAAGATCCACCTTGGCTGCAACATAGGTGAGAACACCTAAAGCAAGACCTTTAACGGCGGCATCTGCGTGAGCGGTTTCTAGTTTATTCATTTTCATCCTTCTTTAGAGCGGCACCAACGAGATGAATCGCTGTACCAATGAGTGTTATCCATATTCCCCAAGTACGGGTACTGCCTGAAAGGGTGATTAGGACTAGCCCAGTTCCACAAGTCGTCAACACGAGTCCGTGTATCTCACCGAGAAACTTTTGCACTATTGCTCCTAAACCGATCCTGAGTTAGGCACCATGATAAACGGCCCTAAACAGGCAATCGCATAGATAAGGGTTTAGACCCTGCCTCGCCTAGAAACCACTACTGGAGCAGAAATAAGCACACCCGTACCTGCCACAACCACACGTCGAGTACCAACATCAATCACAGAACCAAGCGGGTAATAGCCATCAAACACCCCACCAAACACATTGATTTCTTCCTGAAACGCATCACGAACAGCCACAGGAGCCTCCTGAACCGCCGCCGTAATCTCCTCACCATTCTCGGCAGTCAAAGCCCCCTCATCAACAGAACCAAACACCTCGGTTGCCTGATCCCCGGATACCGACTCCAGCACCTTCGCGCTAGAAACCAGTTCAACAGCTTGCTCAGAAGGAACACCGCCCTCCTGACCGATAACCAAATCCACAACCTGAGCCACCTGATCGTTGGTAATCGCATCAGAACTCAACACGTTGACCACCTCAGCAAAGCGTTCCTGGGTCAAAGGCGTATCTAATACCGCTGTAAAAGTCTCTACCAAAACCTCATCAGAGATCTGCTCATCAAAGATCGCATTCAACACCGTATTGAACTCCTCGGTTGACAAAGGCTGACTCAACAACTCTGTAGCCAACTCAATAGTCGCCTCATCCGACAAATCTGAGTCGAACACGCCCTCCAAAACTGTTGCCAGTTCACGTGCCGAAAGATCGGCTTCCACCAAACTCTCTAAAGCAGCCGACATAACCTCGACAGTCGCATCCTCCGTAAACACAGCATCCACAACACTTTCCAGCTGCGCGACCGTAACATCGCTTGTCAAAATCGTGTCAATAGCAGCCGACACCTCTTCAGCAGAAGCATCCGGGGTAAACGAATCTTCAATGATCGCATCAAGGACAGCATCGGTAATCGGCTCAGAAGGCAACAAGTCCTCCAACTGTGGCCCAACCTCAGGCAATAGTTCCTCAACCAAATTGTTATCCTCAACCAAATTGTTATCCTCAACCAATGGCACATCTTCTATGGTCGTTGGTAACTCAATCGGTTGATCTATCTCAACTGGTGTTTCTGTGGTTAAAGGAAGATCCTCTTGGGGTAATGGCATTTCTATGGGTTCTTCGACTATTGTGGTTGTCGTTCCAGTCGGAACAAAAACGGTCGTGGGAGGCGTAGATGGAATGGTGGGGATGGTTGTTGGTGTCACCGATGTGGTGGTTGTTTCTTCTAACGTTGTGGTCGTTTGTGGCTGAGAAGAAGAAGAAGAGGAAGAACTAGATGAGGTGGTTTGGGGGGCTGATGTTGTTGTTTGTGGTTCTGCCGTTGTGGTGGTTGGGGCGAGAGTCGTAGATGTTGTCGTTGTTGTCGTTGTTGTCGTTGTTGTCGTTGTTGAAGTTGTTGTGGTTGTTGTCGGTGGCAGGGTTGTCGTTGTTGTTGTCGTTGTTGTCGTTGTGGTTGTGGGCAGACTTGAAGGGGTCGTGGTACTGGAAGAAGAAGTTGTAGGCACAGCAGTCCAAAGCGACAAATCGCTAATCGTCAAATGCCCAGGCTGACAACAAGTATCTGTTGAATACTGCCTAAAAGTAAAAACATCCCCCTCAATAACAGGGATTGACAACGAACCAGTCGCATAGTTCTCTTGAGTCAACATCACATACTGCCCATTAACCGCATACTGTGGTGGGTCATACCAAGCACCATCATTCGTTTGGTAAAGCCACGTGAAATCAACCGTATTAACCCCTTCCGGGATCAACGACTCAATCTTCACCCAATGAGAAGCACCACTACAACCAGCCATATCAGGGCCATGCAATGTGATCGCATCACCATCAACCTCAATAGAACCCGAAGCAGCACAAGACTGGCTGTAAGTCCAATTACCTAACGCATCAGCCTTAGCGCGACTAACAGGCGATAACAATGCCAAAAGGCAGACGGGAACAATAACTAGCCACGAGCGTAAACGCCACACGGCTTACCAAACAGCAAGAATGGTGGTGGCAGTCGTTCCAGTCGAATACACACGAGTAGCCCGAATAGGCAACAAAGTCCCGGCAGCAACACCAGCAAAAGTGACCGTACCCGAATCCTGCATGTTGACCTTCAAAGTACCTGTACCACCAACATAAACACCACGAGTCACATAAGTGAGATCATTCGTATCGTGAGGGGTGACAGCAACCGCACTCGTATATGGGTCGCTAGTTAAAGAACGTTGGCGTGAAAAAGCATCTGTAGCAGGCATAGCCGTATTCTCGCATACGACTCATCGTTTGTCTAGCAGTTACGGAACATCATCAAATAGCACCATTTCAGAATAATCCTGCACAGCCTCATCAACCATGAGATCAAAAGCAATGGTGATTCTCTCCGAATCTCCTCGATGCTCAGACGTGTAATGGGGGATGTTGTGTTGAAAGAAAGTCAACTTCCCAGCGACATTTGGGCTTTCGTAAGCTGCTGGCTCATTTATCTGATTGATTGGATTCACATAAAAGGTTGAAGTTTCCGTGCATTGAACGCATACATGGCCACCTAAATAGGCATAGCGACTTATATTGTGCAGGTGAATCTTGATTTGCTCCCCATCCCGGATCACATTTAGCCAACCCCTAATCCAAACTTTCCTGCGATCCATTTTCAATTGATTTATTAAAGCCAAATACTGCTCTTTTATTTCGGCAAGCAATTCTTGAATAACTGGATCTTCCCACTTAAAAATGTTATAGAAACGATGCAGAGCAGTCATACTCGTGCGGCCTAAACCAGTAAAACCATCTAAAATGGCGAATGGATATTCGTAATCCAAACGTTCAAGAGGATAATTCCCAAGATATTCAGTTTCTTTTGAAAGACAAATATCTTTCAGTTCCAACAAGTTTGTTTTAACAACTTGGCTTTCAACAATCAGATACTCGTATTCCGGGGCAAAAGGTGTTGCTTTAGGCTCACTTTTGAACAGAACTATCTGCATGGTTGAGTTAAATCAAGCAAAACATTTATATTCAATACTCGCCTCGTATTACATATTCGAGGGAGTTCGGCTGAATGCAAATTGTTCGTTGGAAATATGATTATCGCATTAGGGATAGGGCTTTGTTCAAAAAATACTGTTTGGTGATCCTGTTCAAAAAATACAGTATTACCATCTGATTCATCAAGATAAAGAATTGCCGTATAACGTTTCAAAGTGACAGTTTCAAGGTCTAAGAATCCATCGTGATGAATCCAACGCAATTTCCAGTTAGCAGCTTCTTCGCTAGCACCATGATTTAATGTCAAATTAGCGTGAAATGTTGGTGTGCTATGCAACTTGTATCCAACAGCGTCTGCTATCGCCCAAGGGATAGTCGCATACAAATCGTAATGAGGGGTATTTGGTTTATCAGCCAAAGTAATAGCATGACGAAAACCAAGCCTGCTTGTATCGTTGCTGTTTTCTAAACCATAAACGGTGTCTTGAAATAGATACCAGGCAAAATGTGTGCCATCAACATTTTTTTGTATTTCTTGGAAATGATTTTGTCCTAAGAAATGTTCCCTAAAAATAAAGTCTTTAGGTAACTGGTATTTCAGGCTCGACCCATTCTCGTTTGTCATTATCCCAACACATCCCATATCTTGGTTGAGGAACTGGCGGTTGCCAGTTGCCTTCTTCGTCTAACACCCAATCGTTATATTCACAGTAGTTTATGAACATATCGCGCTCGGCATCATACCGACCACCAATCATCGCATAACGTGTCCGAATGTTGTTGTTATAGCTTGTTTGAACCCAATTGTTATGGCCGAAAATACTTTCCAAAAAGGCGATACCGACCGCCTCGGATTCTTTTCCTTTTTTATCCAAACAATCTTCATCGTTGACAACTAAAACACGTAAAACGATATTGTTTTCATCTATCTCTGCAAAATGTGCCATTATGAAATCACCAAGTTTGCTGTTCCAGTAAATGTTCTTGAAGTATATGAACCATACGTGTTCGTTGTTCCACCGCTAATTGTGTATCCAGTAGCAGCTGAAGTCAGGTAACGAACAACAACAATGCCCTGGTATCCAGCAGCACCTGAGTTAGCGTTGTAGTTAACACCACCGCCGCCGCCGCCGCCATAATAGGTTGCGTTAGACCCTGATCCAAGGTTGAATTGGCAACCGTTTCCACCGCCATAAACACCTAAAGCGGTACCAGCGTTAATGTTTGATTGGTTTTGAACTGATCCACCACCACCACCAGCGAACTGTTCGTTGCCACCAGTTCGATACGCATTCGTAGCACCCGTACCACCGTTTCCAGGCGAACAAGGGTTACCGCTCGTTCCGTTTCCACCGTTGCCGAAAGCACCTGCGCCGCCGCCGCCTGATCCGCTACCCGAACCACCCGAATAACCGCTTCCTGAGTTTCCACCAGCAGCGATAGAAGCTCCACCCAGACCAGCACCACCAGTTAATGTGCTAAAAGAAGTGCCACTTGATACAGCAAAGGTTGATGCAGCTCCCGGAGGGCCTGATGCAGTTTGGGCACCAGCACCACCTCCACCGCCAACCGTTGCAACATATGTTCCAGCACCCAACGACAATGTTCCAGTCGAAGTGCCGCCGCCGCCACCGCCGCCACCACCCTGAGGGAAGTAACCGCCTGCGCCACCTGCGCCACCACCG
>Ga0247723_1001061_pt1 | contig 16662 bp, 10 predicted proteins | sample MSEWelMarce5H_FC_FD_189079 | JGI IMG/M metagenome (GOLD analysis project Ga0247723, IMG submission 189079) | Subsurface sediment microbial communities from gas well in West Virginia, United States - MSEEL Well Study Marcellus 5H_FC | ecosystem: Environmental > Terrestrial > Deep subsurface >...
AATTAGATGACAATAAGATAGAAAAGATGATGCAAGCTTCTGTCAATATGAGAGATAAGATTGATGAATTAGAAAATCAAATTACTGAAATCAAAACTCAGAAAGACAAAGTTGATTTAGCTTTAAACGAAGCATGTAGGACATTAAATGTAACTAGTTTAAAAACTAAAGTTGGAACATTATCAAGAACTTTACGTACGAGATATTGGACAAGTGATTGGCCTGAAATGTACAAGTTCATAAAAGAAAATGATATGCCTGAGTTCTTTGAAAAGAGATTAGTTCAATCAACAGTTAAAGAGTTTTTAGAACAAAACCCTGACAAAGCACCACCAGGTTTACAAGCAACAAGTGAATACACAGTAAGAATAACTAAAAGTAGAACTAAGGAGGAAGTATGAGTACAGATTTAGACGTATTTGGTAGCACCGCAGTAACAACACACAGCCGTAGAGATGATGGCTTTACTGCAAATATAACAGGTAGTTCAACAACTGCTAAACGTATTTCTATACGTGGTGGTAAATTTAGATTGATGGTTAATGGTAAAGAAGTTGAGAAGTCAAATCAAGATGCACTCGATGTAGTTATTGTTAATGCATCACCACACGTGCATAGAATGTATTTTTCTAAAGCGTATGTACCAGGTGAAAAGATGCCACCACCAACATGTTGGACATCTGATAGTCAAAAACCTGATGAAGCAGTTGTAGAAAAGCAAGCAGAAAATTGTTTATCATGTCCACAAAACATCAAAGGTTCAGGCGCTAACGGAACTAAAGCATGTCGTTTTAGTAGACGTGTTGCGGTAGTTCGTGCTGATGATATGAATGGTGATGTTTATCAAATGACTTTACCTGCACAATCAATATTTGGTAATGGTACAAAAGATTGTAAACCACTACATGAATATACAGATTACGTTCGTGCTAATAGTCAGAACTTGATGTCTGTTGTATCACGCGTATCTTTTGATGAAGACTCATCAAGCACTAAGATTGGCTTTAAAGCAATTCGTATTCTTACAGATGACGAGTATGCAGTATGTGCCACGAAGTCAACATCAGAAGAAGCTAAACGTGCAATTACTTTATCAGTAAGCGTTAACAAAGATGAAGATGGTGAAGAGTTTGAGACTAAGAAACAACAACCTATTCAACGTCCTGAAGTACTAAAAGTAATAGACGATATTCCTGAACCAACAGTTCGTGCAGCGGAGAAACCTACACCTCCACCAGCACCAAAACCAGCAGCACCTAAAGCAGATCAAGGTGATGTTAGTTTAGATGATTTGGTATCAGATTGGGCATAACTATGAGAGGCTATTCTCAAATCATAGTCGAAGCAAATATGCAAGCGAAAGAGACTATCGGGACTATATTAGGTGCTATGTGTATATCACTTAAATACCCCGCTAGTCAAGTAGCGAAAAAACTTAACGTATCAAGACAAACGGTGTATGATTGGTTCTCTGGTAGGAAAAAACCAGCCGTACGACATCAATTAAAAATAAAAGAATTGATTGTTGCGTTAGACAAAAAGTAATACAAAGGGCGAAAGCACTTTATTTATATGTATAAATTCGTGATGGTATTTTTGCAATATATTAATCGCGAGTAGCCCACCAATTTTAAGCAGTAAAACTTATTTCGAGAGAAACATGCAAACAAAAGAATTCTTACAACAAGTATGGCCTGAGACGGGACACTATTGTGTTCTTGGCAAAGACCAACAAAATGTAGTAGTTCCTAAGTTTATAAATACAATTGACGAAGCAGTAACCGCAGTAAATAGATTATTAGAAGATCAACAAGATGTTTACTTTGCCTGTTCTACATACATTGAACCCACTGAAAGAAAGAAGATCAATGCAAAAGAACAACGCATTCTATGGTTAGATATAGATTGTGGCTTTGACACTAAAAAACGTAAATGGAAAGACTACGAAACAAAAGACGATGCTCTAAAAGCATTACGTAAATTCACAGATGATACACAGTTACCCGAGCCTACGATTGTTGATTCAGGTCGCGGCGTGCATTGTTATTGGCCTTTCACAGAACCCGTAGATAAAGCTATATGGCAACCCGTTGCTGAAGGTTTAAAGTTTTTATGTGCTAAACACAGTCTTAAAGCTGATGGCGCATGTACGGCAGATATGGCTCGTATCCTACGAGTTCCTGGTACAAGAAACTATAAAGATATAAATAAACCTGAAGATGTAGTTGTTATCAACGAAGGTAAAGCTACACCTTTTGATGAATTAGCAAGTCTTATCCCTATTCATGTATCAGATAAACCTAAAGCTAAACGTCCATTAGATGAAGCTACTAAAGCTATTCTAGGTAACAACTCATCGAAGTTTATGAAGATCATTGAACGCTGCCGTAAAGATGACGGTTGTGGTCAACTCATTCATATTATGACTAAACAAGCTACTATAGAAGAACCTCTATGGAGATCAGGATTATCTATTGCAGCCTACTGTGAAGATTCTGAAGCTGCTATACATAACATATCTAAACATCACCCTGATTACGAATACGCTAGAACAGAAGCTAAAGCTAGTGGTATTCCAGGCCCACACACATGTAAACAATTTGAAGGCTTACGTCCTGAAGGTTGTGATGGATGTAAACACAAAGGTAAGATTACTTCACCTATAGAGTTAGGTAGAGTTATTCTACGTTCTAAAGGAGCAGACAATGTAGTTAAAGCTAAGTCTGAAGAATTAGGACAAGAGGTTACTTATCATATCCCTGACTATCCATTCCCTTATTTCAGAGGTAAGAATGGCGGTATCTATAAAACTGTAGCTGAAGAAGATGAAGAAGCTATTATGGTCTACGACTATGACTTTTATCTTGTTGAGATTCTACATGATCAAGCGGCAGGTTTCTGTGCATGGTTTAAGATGCACTTACCCTTTGATGGAGTGCAAGAGTTTATAGCACCTGTTACTCAATTATTATCTCGTGATGAAGCGCGTAAAGTTCTTAATGCCACAGGTATATTTAGAAACGGTAAGAAGCTAGATTATGTTATTGATTATATTATTGCGGTTTTAGAAGCACATCAAAAACAAAAGAAAGCTACTACCATGTATAAACAATACGGGTGGAATGCAACCTTTAATAAAATTATTATAGGTAATCGTGAGATTAGTGCTTTTGGAATTAAATATGTTCCTGTATCAGAAGCTTTAAAAGATGTGAACCCTGCCTTACAAAAGAAAGGGACATATGAAGAATGGAAAAAAGCCATATCTGTGTATGAAAGAAAAGGTATGGAGTTACGTGCATTTGGTTTCTTCTGTGCTTTTGGTTCTTTGTTAATGCCTTTCTTTAAAACAAGAGAAAAGTCAGCAGTTATAAATTTATATAATCCCAGTACGGGACAAGGTAAATCTACTGTATTACAAGCTATGACAAGTGTGTATGGTAATCCTGAAATGAATGCTAACCTTATTCAATTATGGGGTGATACAGGTAATGCCGTAATTAATCGTATGGGTTATATGAATAACTTACCTGCAGCAGTGGATGAATTTACTAAAGTAACTCCTGATCAACTACATGACTTCTTAAAGTTTATGTCTACAGGTCGTGGTAAAAATAGATTAGGTAGTAACGGCACAAATAGAGAAAGACAAAATGATACTATCTTTAATCTTATTTGCGTAGTGTCTTCTAATACAGATTTTAGAACAGTTATCTTTTCAAAGAATGCTCAAGCTAGTGGTGAGATGGCTCGCTTCTTACAAATAAGAATTGAGAAAGATCATACCTTATCTAAAACAGAAGCCGATGAATACTTTGGTCGTTTGTTTGATAATTATGGACATGCTGGAGAAATATATGCTCAATGGATTATATCTAATTTAGATATTGTCAAAGCTTCATTATTAGAAACTCAAAAGAGTATTGATAAAGCTTGGAATATTACAGGTGAAGACCGCAAATATTCTGCAACATTAGCTGCTGTATTCTTAGGCGCTCAAATAGCTAAACAGTTAGGTATCCATAATATTGATCTTGAACCTGTTAAACATGCTATAAAAATAGAGCTAGAGAAATCTAGAATAGAAATTAAAGCTCGTGATTTTGATGCTATGGAAACATTAACTGCGTTCTTGCATGAGAATTTAAAGAACACATTAGTTATAAATAGTAAGTCAGATTCACGAACAGGGTTACAGGAAGCTCCATTATTGAAACCAATCAATGAGTTACGAGTCAGAATTGAACCTGATACTAATACAATTTATATTCCTTGCGGTATAATGCGCTCACACCTAGAGGAGAACGGCAACGTTTCCTATGATGACTTTGTTAATAAGTTACGGGATAACAGTGTATTAAGACGTAGATCAGGTGATAGTAAAATAATGCATAAGGGCTTAGAGATTAGCGGTTCAGGACAAAGATGTCTATGGATTGATAACTCTAGCTTTGAAGAAATTATGACTAACAACTTACCATTGGACATACCAAGAAATGTTAACTAACGGTGTAGATTATCAAATAGATTGGCCTGCGTTTAAACCAGGCTCGTCTATCTTTATACCTGCTATAGATACAGAGGCAGCGATTAAAGCTATACAAAAAGAAAGTGAACGACTAGAGTTTCAATACGTTCACAAGGTTGTAATCGAAGAAGGTATTAAAGGAGTTCGTGTTTGGCGTTTATAAGCCAGCTTCTCTTCTAATCTTTTGAATATATTTAGCTTGTCCGCCTTTAAACTCTTCAAGATGATCAAACATAATAGCTTCTTCTTCTTTAATAAATCTAAGTTTTTGTTGTTTTTCATCAGGTGACATATATTTATCTTCCATAACAGAACGTTCCATTTTTCTAAGCTGAGATAAATATTTACCTAAATCATCAACCAATCCTTTTCTTACAATTAGATCACGTTTATTATCTTTAGATAGATAGACTTCAGTTTCTTCAGGACCTCTAAATTGTTGCTTATCTTTATATGTAGCGTATGCACGATCTACTTCATTTCTTAATTCATAGTAATCATTTTTAGCACGTGTACCAAATTCTTTAGCTATAAATGCAGAGGTGCCAGGTAACTCTGTAATATAATCTTGAACCGATTTAGAAGGTAATACATCACCTCTTATATCAGCCATCAAAGGATTAGTAGCCATTCTAATTAATCCTGCTGTGTATCCTAAATAACCATCTAAGAAGTGATCCCATTTCATTGGAGATGTACCTGTGTAATCACCTAATACTTTAGCCATTTCAGAAGTTCTTGCAGTGTATTGCATTTCTTCTTCTTTACCTGCTGGACCTGTACCTACAATAGGTCTACCTGTAAACATGTCGTAGTTATAAGCTAACTCTCCAACTGTTTTTAAAGCTTGAGGATAAGGTGAAGGACCTGTTACTGCGTTAGCTAAAGCACCACCTAATGATTTCCACATCTTAGTTGCATCTTCATCATCTTTAATATATCTATGATAAACATGTTCAGGAATAACTTTTGTAATTAACGATGCTAAATCAGGACGTATAGGAATACTCATACCACCTGTACCAGGGAATACAAATCGTCTATCACGAATAGATGGATCTAATTTTTCGTAATCGTCATCATCAGCAGTTAATGCTGCATAAAAGAAACTTAATATCATTGTCTTCATGATTGTATTTCGTAGTACCTTGTGTGCTTCTGCTCTTTGAGAAGGAGCAATACCCCTACCTGAAGCTATTTTCATCATAACATTTAAAGATTGTAAATAAGCACCAAAGAAAGGAATAACTTGACGACCTACTGATACTAACTTATTAGAACCTGTACGTCTAAAATTAATAACTTCAAAGGCACGTTCGGTAGCTAAGGCTTTATCACCTGTTTCTTTCATTGTCTGTGCATAGATAGCTTGACGAATGACGTTATCAGAAGCCATTGAAAATTTTTGTAATGGGTTTTTAATATACCGATCAAAGAATCCAGGTTTCTTCATACCTGCAGCTATCTCTGCGTCTAGCTTACTTACTTCAGCAGAGTAATCTCGAATACCCACAGCACCTACACTCTTTAATTGTTTTCTAGCTTGGCTTACACCTGTTGAGGTTTTAATAATTTCTTTCATAACTTCTAATGGTATGCCAAACGGATTATCTACACCTGAAGTAACCATCGCACTATAGGCATCTTGAAACACTTGAGATACAGAGAATAGTGGGTAGAGTACAATGTTTTGTCTTAATATGTTTGCAATCTTAGCCATCTTAGGGAACATAGGTAAGGCTACAGTTTCCATACCTGTAAACGCTTTAACAAATAACGGATCATTAAATTTATATTTATTAAGTCCACCATTTTGCCAAATAGCAATAGTGTTTTCTCTAGGGCTTGATACACCTGAAGGTATCTTGGTTACTTCATCTTCTAAATATTCATCAGCAGCTTTAACTAAATTTTGTGCAGTTTTATTGTTAATACCTTTTCTAATAACATAGGTAATCCAACGTTCCATATTATCAAACACGTTATTAACAGGCTGATTACTACCTTTAAATTTAGGATCAGTCAGCGCTCTATCCAATAATCCACGTGTATATTCTTTAGGGCCTTGGTTTTGTTCTAGTTGTTCTACACGATAGAACGGCACATAGTCCATTACATCTAATAGCGCTTCTACTTGATCTGCAGAATATAAACCAGAGTCAATACCAAATTTTAATACTTTCTCACGAATGCCATTCCATTGATCTACTATCTTATTTAATTCAGGTATCTCATCAAATAGTTTTAACCCTGCATTGATTTCTTTTGTAGTCATGTGGATATGTTTATAGTTCTTATCCCACATTTTTTTAGCTTCTTTATCTTTACCTTCAACTAAAAGATCAACGACATCTTCTTTTAATTCTCTATTGAAATCTTTTAATCCTTTTAGCCTTTGTGCAATCATCGCTACGTGTGCATACTGTTCCATCTTTTCATAAGGAACACCATACTTATCTGCTAAAGTCTTTACAGTCTGCATCATAGACTTCCAGCTATCTTTAGCTTTACTTACCACATATTTATGTAGTGTTTCATCATAAGCAATATTGCCATCTTCTAAGAACTGATGTGCAGGCGCTTCAGCGTGAAGAGCTTGAGATGTACTAATAGAATACATAACTTTCTTAGTTTCTTCCCATTCACCATTTTCTTCTAAACCACGTCTAATCGCATTACTTAACGCTGCATCTGATGAGAAGAAATTAGTTTCGGCTTTATCTAAGAAACGTTGGAACCCTTTCTGTTTGTTTTTAACAAATTGTGCAGGGTCATCTTTAAACTCTTGGAACGCTTTTGTTTCTTCAGCCTTTTCAGTTTTAATGTTAGTATCTTTAAGTAGCTTATCTAGACGATCTACTTTTTCTCTTGAATATAATTTTTCTTGAGGACCAAACTCAGGAATGGTAGCAGTACCTACTTGACGTGTGCCTGTAAATAAGTCAGGAGTTACACTAATAACATCACTTAATAGCGTGTTAGATATATCACCTAAGTTTAATAGTTGTTTAACGGAGTTAACAAAGTCTGACCATAAGGTACTTGTTGGAGGAGCGTCAGGTATTACACTTCGTTCACCTGCTAGGAATCTTTGGAAGGCTTCATTGTTATATGCGTTAGCAATAAACTCATCCATGTTTAGGAAGGTTTCACCAAAATCTAGTTCTTGTTGCATAGCAGCTACTTCAGCTGCGTCAAATATGTCTACCATCTTTTGACCTTGTGGTGTACGTGCCACAGGTCTACCGTTTTTCATGGTTACATGTTTTTTAAGTTCTAATGTAGTGGCACTATGTGTCGCTTCGTGGAATATTGTATCTACACCAGCATCAGGACTAATTGTCGTTTTATTTTGAAGTGGTGCATATGAACCAAACTCACCCTTCTCCATACCCATAACTTTATAGGTACCTTTAGTTACGTTAGGTAGTTTAGATATAACACGATGTAATACTTTTTGAACAGGGTTTAATTTATCAAAGTGTTGATTTTTTAATATAGTTAAAGCTTGACCTAATGTTTTAGCAGGCTTAGTTGTGTTAACTATAGCTTTGCCTTCAGGGGTACCTTCTATTTTAGATGGTAGTTCTTCTTCTCTACCTGCAAGGAACTCATCTTGTAAGTCTTTAACTTCTTCTTCAGGTAATGTTTTAAGAGCGCCCTCTGCTTTAGATATTTGCTTACCTTCTTGCTCAAGTGTTTTTCTTTCTTGAGGAGACATCTTAACTTTAAACTCATCATAGAGATTACTTAAAGTTATATAGTCACGTGCTTGTTGATTTAATTCTCTACGTTCAGTATCAATGACGTTAGGATTTTTTAAATCTTCTATGAGGTATCTTGGAGGATCTTTGAGTGCAGTAAGAACATTAGCTAAGTTATTTGACTGCTTAACTATAGGTAATGTAGGTGAAACCTTTTTAGCTAACTCTTTTAGCTTAGCTACATACTTGGAATATTTTACAGCTTCTTGAGTTTTAAGGTCTTCAACATACTTACGTCTAGCTTCATAACGTAAATTAAGATCAGGTTGATTGAGCAACTCCATGACACTCATGATGCGCTCTTTACCTTGAGTAGGTTCGGCTTTAGCTAGTGCAGCTTCACCTTTTAATACTTCAGTAGCTTGAGGTGTTAGTGGAGCTCGCTCTGGCTCTGCTCTTCCAATAGGTTGTCCAACATCACCCCCAGTAGTGTCCACTCCTGTAAGCTCACGTCCTTTAACTCTTCCGGCGTCTTCACGTACTCGTTTGGATTCATCAAGTGCTCGAACGCTAGCTCTATCTGCTTCACTTCTAGTTTCAAGTTGTATGGGTTTTGCATCAGCAGTCTCCTTTGTGGGTGTTGGCTGTTTAGTTAATTCTACCACAGGTGGTAGAGATGCTTTAAAGTTAGTAAATGTTTCTTCATTTACTTTAGTAGGATTGTTTTCGGCAACTTGATCAAGCAGTGCACGAGTTTCTTCCGTAGATATATCTTTACCTATTAATGATTTAAATGCATTACTAGATTTTCTGAATCCCAACGAAGTTAACGTAGCTTCATCGAGTATACTTGAAGGCTCAATCTCATCTTCAACAGGTTCAGCAATAGGTTTAGCTTTAGCTTGCAATCGTTTAGTTTTAATAGTTTCGGCTTGATCTTTAATCTGATCAAATAAACCTTCTTTAACATCGTCACGACTAGGCTGTTTAGCAACTGCATCTTCTAAATCATCACTTAGTACTTTGTCTTTAGCTTTAGTAGTTTCTTTAATCTCATTGGTTACTGCTTTAACTTCTTTATATTTACCGTATGCGCCAGCTGCACCACCAAGACCCGAACCTACTGCTAATGCGCCCCATCCAGCTTCAAAGTATTCTTTGTTAGCTTCGTCACCACTTAGTGGTAAACCTGCTTGGTAACGTTCTGCAGCTTGTTCTAATACTTCAGTAGGTACTTCTGAAAGACCTTTAACAGCACCGACACCTGCACCTTTAGCAATAGCAGCACCTTTTCTTTCAGCAAGTTCTTTAACAACTGCTTGACCTGCTTTAGCCCCACCTTTACCTAAACCTAAAGTAAATCTATCCACTACATAACCTAATGGTGCTGTAATAGCAGCCCATTTTTTAGCACTAGCAGGATCTAATTCTTGAGGAGCATTTTTTTCTAACGCTTGACGTTCCATAAAGTGTCCATATTGTTGAACACCATAAGTACCAATACCAACAGCAGCTCCAATGAAAGGAGCAGCAATACCGGTTGGAGCAGATAATACTGTAGCAGCGTAACCTGTTAATAAAGGCACTGCCATTTCAGGACCTGATTTGAGAATTTGTTCTACAACAAACGAAGGTACTTGCATACCTGCTGGAAGAATACCTTTTTCTTCTGCAATTCGTTGAATATCAGAAGCGGATAAAGTTTGAACAGCTGGAGGCACTTCACCTTTAGCTTTTATTTCTTGCATTTTAGCAGCTGCAGCTGCCATATCTTGATCAGTAGCAACGCTACCTAATTCTAAACCACGCTTAACTCCACCAAAAGATTCAAAACCTTCAGTTAAAGCTTGTTTAGTTCTAGCAAGAAAACCTGCATCTTCTGGTTTTGTTTCAGCTGAAATAGTAGGAGTAATACCTAACTCTTCAGGCGTGAATTCTTTTTTGATTGTTGCTGTAGGAGATAAACCTAATTCTTCAGGTGTAAATTCCTGTGGTGTACTAGGAAGCCCTAGTTCTTCAGGTGTGAATTCTTGCGCCATATTAAGTTATTTTTTCGTAGTTCCCATTAGGAAGTTTTCTAAAAGTACCTGTACCTGGAACAGTTACAGTACCATCAGGATTTATTATTGGTTTGACAGTTGTTGTAGCAGCTGGTTGGGTAACTGTAGAAGCTGCAGGTTTGGTAGAAGTAGGACCAAATGCACCTTCGGTATCACCCATAAGAAGTTTTAGATTCTTTTCAAAGTATTGTTTTTTAACTAAAGATTCTTTAGCTGGACCATCAGGACCTGAGAATTCAACTTTTCTAGCAGCGTCTGGATAATCTTTTTCAAATTCTTTTTGAGCATTATCTTTTGCTTTGTCAAATATTTCATAAGCTTTACCTGATTTATCTGCACGTGCTTTGTATCCTGCAATACGAACAGATGTTTCAAGCTCAGCATTTTTAAGACCAATTTGAGTATTAATATTATCTCTATCTTCAACGGCTTTCATAGCTGCAGAAGCATCACCACGAGCTTGAGCTTGTTGAGCTTCAAGAGTTTTTCTATCAGCCATTTTGTACATGCTATTAATTTCTCTTTGTGTTTTACCCATAGACCCAATAATAGAACCTGCTTTTTCACTACCTTTTGCTAATGCTCCACCAAAAGTAGGAGTTCCTGTTAAAGCACTACTATAAGCTAATAATAATTGTGCTTGATCCATTTTTTTAGCATCTTCTAATTCTTTAAGTCTTTCAGTTTTACTTTCTTCTAAAGTCTTTTTATAAAAATCAGGATCAACACCTAATTGTCTTTGAGCAGCTTGTTGATTAATTATATAGTCATCAAGTGCTATGCTTTCTCTAGGTTTCATTAAAGCTGCTTGTGCATCTTTATAATAGCTAGGATCATATTTAAATGGATCAGTGTATGATGGACCACCGTAAGCATAGTGTTTAACAGGACCACCATCATCAAATGCAACAATACCACCAGTAGCATAATTGTTTTCATCATACATATTACCTGTATCAAGTTCAGCTAAGCCACCATGTGCCATTTGTTCCATAGGCATTTCAGGTTGTGGAGCCATAGCTTCCATCATAGGTTGAGCTTCAGGTAATCCTGCTACACCCATCATTTGTGGTTGAGCTTCTTGTACTAAATCTTCTGCAACAGATTTTTCTTCTGGCTTGTTAGCTTGATAACTATTACGCATTTCTTTTCTGCGTTGTAACTCACTTAAAGCTAAATAGGTAGGTACTTGTCCTGAAGGATTTTGTACATATCCTACGAGCGTATCATCTGGAACACCTTTTAACTGATTTTGTATTTTAATAATGTTCATGTTTTATCCTAAAGCTTTAGAAAGACCAAGTAAACCTAAACCACCACCAAGAGCTTGTTGCATGCCAGAAGCTTGAGGTGCATATTGAATCTGTGTTTGAGCCAAGCCAGCATTTCCACGAAGCATTGCATTGTAGAACTCGAGTTGTTTCTTTTCCCAATCTCTTGCTTCCATAGCTTGTTGATATTGAATATCATTAATTTTTTGTTGTAGAGCTTGTTTTTCAGTTTCACTAGCCGCTTGAGTTTTAAGTCTTTCAAGATTAGCTGTTTGAGTAGCCGCTGCGTTTGCTGATTGAGCACGAGAAGCTTCAAGACCTGCTTGTAATCCGCTAACTCCTGTTTGACCTGCAAGTTGAGCTGCTGCTTGTTCGGCCGCTACATTAGCCTGTTGTGCTTGTAAACTACGAGCAGTGTCTTCACCATAAATCTTCTGCGCATTTTCAAATGCCGCTTGCTGGCCTTTAGTATATACGTCTGCAATATTTTGTTGAAGTCCGCGTTCTTGTTCTGCTTGCAATAAAGCTTGACGCGCGCCACCAAATGAACCTCTACCAATAGCGCCCATAGCGCCTTGTGATTTAGTAATATCACCTTGACGTCTTAATTCACGTGCTGCAATATCAGAAACATTAGTAGCATATGGAGACATATAATATGAAGCCGCTGCCGGACTAAATGTTCCTGTAGAAATACCTCTAGGCGTATACCCTAACGCTCTTGTTAAGCCAGCACCAGCTGTACCATAACCTAAACCGGAACCCATACCTAAACCTGTTTCAGCAGTACCAAAACCACCTGGTGTTGTAAGCCCTGCAATATCTCTTTGAATACCTACTTGACCGGGAGTAAACCCTGCAATTCTTTCACCTGTATAAGAAGGCATTGGTTTAACACCTGTAACTGCACCTGAAGTATCTGTTTCAAATACATTTTTACCTGCTGAAACAAGAGCTTGTTCAAAGAAGGGCTTTGCATATTCTGGTAAATTAGAAGTATAAGTAGTGCCTGTAGAAGTTTGTGTGCTACCTCCACCACCAGACCACAAAGTTAAAAAAGCATCCATAACCCACACAGGATTAAGGAACCATTTAAAGCCATCTAATAATTTCATATTGTTTTCTCCACCACGTGTGCTACGGAATCAAAACCCATTTTCATTTTATAAAGTCTAGCTTGCGCATCTTGTGCAAAAGCTCTTATCTTTGTGACACCTTGTGATCTAGCCCAAGCTTCAAACTGCTGGATTAAATCTTCTTCTACTAATGCTTTACCGCCCATAGATGTGATATGTAATACTCTATGATTAGGGTAGTTACTAATTTCAACTGCCGATGCGCCAATAATATTACCTGTTTCATCTACTGCAACAAGACATGTTTGTTTACCACTTACTAATAAAAACTTTATTTGATCAATACTATAATCATCGGTACTAAATTTAAATGATGATTCAAAAAAAGGTTCTATCTTTTTCCAGTACTGACTTATAAAGTCAGGTGCTACTATATTAATTTGTCTCATGCAGGCATGTATTTTTGAGGTTTAATTTGTTTACCTTGTTTAGTATGACCTGTTCTTGCTTTTCTAATGCGATCTAACATTGCATATAATTGTTTAGATCCTGCTTTAGAAGATCCATTACCGATATGACTTACCACATCAGCAGGGATTACAAATTCACCGTCAGCTAAACGCGCTGGTTGTTTACCTTCTATTGTAGCAGGAATTGAGTCAGACATACCATCACCGTCACCATTTAAATATCCTTGATGTCCACCTTTAGCAAAAGCAATTGGACCACCCATAGCATAGAATGTATCCGCCGCTTTAGCACGAGAACCTTCAGCAGCTAGGGTATTTAATCTACCAATACCATAACCATCTTTACTTAAGTTTTGTGCTCCTGTTGTTTGATCATTTGTACCATATAAATCTTGAATGCCACCTGATGAAATAGTACTTGCGGCAGTACCGACTGTACCTCCTGTTGCCATCAATCTTAAACCAGGTGAAGCTTGTGATAGATTTAATAAACCTGTTCTAGGATCTCTATATTTGTTTTCTTCGGCTTTACGTTTTTCTTCTAAACTTTCATCTGGTTTAGGATATAAATCTTCTTGTGCCCCAGCTAAACCTGCCATACCTATTGGAGCTGCTAAATCAAAAGCAGAACCCCCGGCTTGTTTAAATGCATCATATCCTGCACCAAATGGATCAGATCCAAGTTGTTTAACACCCGAAAGAACATCATCTATTCCACCTGCGCTAGAAGCTACAGTAGAAGCAGGTTGTCCTGCCAACACATTTGCACTAGGTAAATTAGGAACTAAGCTTGTTGCAAATTGATCAGTGGCTAATGGAGCATTCATACCCACGTCTTTAGCTAATTGAACACCAGGTTGTACGCTTCCTATATTTTTAATGCCTTGTCCCGCTGCTTGATCAAGCACTATATTAGATGATGCAGGAGTAGCAGCCGCGCCCATTTTACCAAATGTACCCGCTAAATTACCGCCACCATACCCACCAAGACCACCCATTAAACCGCCCATTAAAGGATCATCACCCTTAGCACCCGCAACTAAAGCGCCCGTTGCCATGCCACCTACAATAGGAGCTGCTTGAGCAGCTAAGCCTGTTAAACCTAAAGAGGCGCCACCTGTTGTAGGAGCTAAAGCAACACCGGCAAGAGTAGGAAGTAAACTAGTAAAGAAGTCACCAAAGTCAAAAGCTTCAGGCATATTTGTATGAGGATTAGTATGTAGTTTGTGTCCTGTCATAGCTCCAACGGCTTTTAACCCCGCTACTTCAGATGGGCTAACGTGCATAAGCATGGAATCACCATGTCTACCGAGGGAGGCTAAACCTTTAGCTAGTTGATGTGTTGCCATAAAACGTCCTTTTTAATATAGTGTAATGTTAACATAATTAAAGTCTTGAAACAAAAGTAATTGAGCCTATTGCTGATGGAATAGCTGGTCTAGCATAAGGTACGGTTTGAGCAGTATCATGATAAATATAAACCCCGGCTGTAGGAACGGTAGGGTTACCTGCTAAGTCCGTTGCCCAATATAGTTCAATTTCGTCTCCTGAATCTATTTCAAACGTAACTTCAGAATATCCAGCAACATAACTAGGTACTAACGCACTTTTACGGGCTGGAACACTAAACGCTGTAGTAGAATTAGCAAGATCAATGCCATTTACTTTTAACCAAACTACTGCCTCATGTATAGCATTATCCGTATTAACAAATTGAAGACTATATCGAATAGTATAAACACCTGAGTATCCTGCTGTTGCAGAGCCTGGTGAATTTAAAGTCCATCCTAATCCAGAATCTAAAGTATTCCACTTTACTACTGTAGGCGTATCATTACCTGTTGCTACTTGATCAGTTGAATCAGAAGCTGCAATATGAGGAAAACTTAAACTTGATCCTCCATCAGCATTACTTAATGTAGCCGTAAACGCATCTAATGTATTAAAGTAGACGCGTAGTTGTTGATTAAGTAAATCAAAATGTTGTTGTGAAAACTGTGTTGGTGTTAATGTTAACGCAGGTGCTTTAGTTGCCGATATAATTCTTTGAGCCATTAGTTCCTCATTCCGTCTGGACGGGCATCTACTCTTGGCATACCAAGTTGCCACTGAGTTCCCACAGTGTTTGACTCAATTCTAAAACTCATCTGACGACCACGAGCTCTTACAAAAACTTGATTTGTATATTGATCAACTGTGGCTGTTGCCGTTACTATGTTTCTAGCAGTAGTGACACCCGATGCATTTGTAGTAGCTGATGTAGCACCTGGGAAGTTTTGAACGCCTACAGTAATTGTAGTTTGAATAGTATTAGTGGCCCCTGTTATAGGATTAGTTTGTTCTGATTGTAAAAAGTTAATGTCTGGAATAATACGACGTATAAGCATATATTTATCACCATCATCAATATCAACGTTTGCAGACTGAATGTAAGCCGAAATAGGTAGAGGTGCTGCACCATTAGGTTGACCATCATCTACGCCGTTTTCTTGATCGTACAACCAACCATCTGCAACTGCAATAGGATTAGTGAAGTCACCAGAATCTAACCAAGCGGTTCTATTTAACTGACCATAGTACCAAATACTTTCTGAATAGTTATATATGACATAGCGATCAATTTCATTTGATGTACCCGAGCAGTAGAACCAAACAATTTCATTAAACTGATTATTAGTACCCGCAAAGAATAGTTGTGACTGGTTATAGTTAATATCAGAGAATATGTATTGACGTAGTGTACAAGGTAATGCATCCACACGACCAGAGTATGTGAAGAACTTATCTCGTCCCATCCAGTAAACTACATTATTAATACCTACAATCGCATTAGGTCCTGCAATAGAAATATTATGTGATAACTCTTGTAAACCAAACACTTCTGTAGTACCTAAGAACTGCATGGATGTAAGTGAAGTATCAGTAAAGATCAACATTTCTTGTCTTGAATTTAGTGCCGCTATAATTGTAGAGCCTGATTGTAGTCTTAAGAACCCTGCTGTATTTGTAGCAGTGGGTTGCCATACTTCTGGCTCAGGACCAATCGTTGCATCTACGTTTGCCCAGCGAATTAGTAGTGGATCATAGCTGCCGGTATAATTATTGTATACATATGTACCTACTGTTGAAGCGTTACCAGCAGGCGCTGTTAACATAGTGTAACTAAAATGTGTTGCATCAATGTAAGTAATTTGGAAAGTGCCATTAAACTGAGTAGGTATTGCACCTGTTACAGTAATATAATCACCTGATTGTAAGTTATAAGCAGTAGTCGTTGTAACAGTAGCCGTTAAATTACCAGTACCACCACGAGTCATAGTAGATATTGTTGCCCCTGCTACAGTTGAGGTTTGATAATTAGTACAACCTAGTGCTACATAATGCCCTGATGACGCAAACAATGCATAATCAACTTCTCTAGGAACGGCAATAGCTCCTGGTACAGACTGTAATGTAACTGCTCGTGTTGCAAAAGATGAATCGTATTCCCAATAATAAAGATCAGAGCCATTAATATTAAAGACTAAGCTCTGATTAAAGTTATCAAAAAATT
>Ga0247723_1001063_pt1 | contig 16655 bp, 19 predicted proteins | sample MSEWelMarce5H_FC_FD_189079 | JGI IMG/M metagenome (GOLD analysis project Ga0247723, IMG submission 189079) | Subsurface sediment microbial communities from gas well in West Virginia, United States - MSEEL Well Study Marcellus 5H_FC | ecosystem: Environmental > Terrestrial > Deep subsurface >...
CCGCCTTGTCAATCGCCTTGCTCACATCCAGAGACTTCGGAAACCCACTCCCATACACCCACGCGATCATGTCCCGTATCTCAAACCCCGCATCCTCAATCCTCACCGCCATCCGATGCTGCGTCCTTGTCCCAGCAAACGCCAGCAAATGACCACCAGGCTTCAACACTCGCAAACACTCAGTCCACACCTCCACACTCGGAACATCATAATCCCACTTCTTCCCCATGAAACTCAACCCATACGGAGGATCAGTCACCACAGAATCAACACTGCAATCGGGCAACTCCCGCAACCGCTCCAAACAATCTCCTAACATTAGTTTCATATTACTGGCATCGACTTCACATAACTCCGGCCACCATAGACTTTGCGAGCCCAGAAAGCTGCTTTCTTATACCCCCGTGCTTTCGCGAATGCAATCAATTCCACCATGGATCGTGCATCCCGCATTGCCACGGCACGTTCCTCTTTTGTTTCCTCCAGCCGGACGAGCTCTCCATTGACTGTTTCAATGCGAGTCAGGGACTTTTCCCGCTTCGGGTATTCAAACCCGCACATCGGGCAGCACGGAGCTGGGTCGTGGGCAAGAAAGCACCGTTCGCAGGTTCGCAACGCCACCTCACGGGGTTTCCTGCTGCGGGTGACCCCGGCGAGCGACCATTGGTGATCGGTGGTGGCGAACCCGTGGCGACGGACGTTGCCTACGTGGTCAAGAATCTTTGCGGTCTTCCCCTCTACAAATCGTAAGACTCTCCCGATCTGCTGTAAGTGAAGTCCCAGACTGGCAGTGGGGCGAAGGAGTTGCGCAGCTTCGACAATCGGAACGTCCAGCCCTTCGCCGATCAGGTCGCAGGACGTGATGACCTGCCATTTCCCGTTCCCGAGTCCCCTGATTCGATCCTTGCGGTCGTCATCACTCATCCCGCCGTCCACACTGGCAGCGCGGTATCCTGCCTCACTGTATTGCTCGGCGACGTGCTTGGCGTGAGCGACCGACGTGCAGAACACCAGCATAGGAACGCCGTCGCAGATGCGCTTGTAATGCTCCACGGCATCGCCTGTGACAGTAGGTTTGTCCATGACCGCTTCGGCCTCATTTGTGGCGAAGTCCCCCGCCCGCATCCGCAGGCCGGAGATGTCTGCCTTCTGGGGAGGGGCGTAGTATTCAGCCGGGGAGAGAAATCCGTTGTCCGTAAGCCACCGGGTCGTTGGGCCGATGACCATGTGATCGAACACTTCCCCGAGTCCCTGTCCGTTCAGACGGCATGGGGTGGCTGTAACCCCGAGGATGTTTGCTCTGGGGTAGGAATCTGCGATTGTTCTGTATCCTTTTGCAGTGCAGTGATGACATTCGTCGAATACGATCAGAGCGGGCGCGGGTAGCAGGTGATGCCTGCGAACGAGCGTTTGAACTGATGCGACCTGAACTCTCTGAGTCGGGTCAAACGGGTGTTGGGATTTCACAATCCCGTGAGTGATGCCGAACAGCTTCAGGGTTTCGGACAACTGCCAGATGAGCTCCTGGCGATGGGCGATCACCCAGACATTGCCGGGTTCGTGAGATGCGATGTAGGAAAGCGTTACCGTTTTGCCAGACCCGGTGGGACTCACTGCCAGAACTCTCCGCGCTATCGTGAGATGGCACGACAGGACATCGCAGGCGAGGTCTAGCTGATAGGAACGGAGGATCACGGCAAAGTCTCCAAAAATGCAGGAGTGCTGTCACCTACATACGCCCCTTCTACGTTGAACTGGAAGTATTCCTCGGCTTCATCTTCCGTCATTTCTTTGGCGAGAATGTCTATGCACTTCTTTCGATCATAAACTGCAAAGGCATTACCGAACTGACGGGCGATGCCTATAAAGGCTTCCTCAAACCCGTCCGCCAAAAGGACGCTTTCGTCTAACAGAATCTCATCTAATCTCTCTTTTAGGTTTTTCATGATTTGCAATAACTTCTGACAGAATCGGCAGTTGCTTCAAGAGGAAACCCCTGAAACCATTCAGGGATCGAGCACATTGCTTTTTCAAATTCTTCTTTTCTCCCGTCATCGGGAGTCAGGGCTTGATCGTGGACAAGGAAGAACGGCAGGAAGCCCGCCTTATCCGCATTGATCGCGCCGTGGGCTAATAGGTCGGCCCCGATCCCTTGCGTAAGACTCTGGAGCAAATCCCCGCCGTATGTAGAAACACGACCGTAGTTCACGCCCTTGATGTGACCGTAGAAACTGAGTTCGTGTGTAGGGAAGGATGCTTCAATGTAGGACTTAGGGTAGAAAAAAGGATCGCCCATTTTCATCACCGCCGCCAAGGAATCCTCATCCTCGAAATGACCGGACTCGCGCACCCACTCCCGTTTGACGACCTTCCCATCTGCGCCTTTCGTAGCAACCTTGACCATGGTGATCGGGTTGCACTCAGGATATGGGTAGGTGATCTTGCGACCACTGGGGAGACGCATGAGCATCCGGGGGAACGGTCCTTTGGTGACATAGGCAAACGCGGCGTAAGGAGTCGCCTCAATCCATTTGTGGGGGGTGTGGAATGCCGCAACGAATGAGTCCTGGAATGCTCTCCATGCAACCGGGAACTCGGGGTTCTCCTTCCGCACGATCTGCACTGCGGTCTCGCACCATGCCCGGTTCCACTTTTCCCCGGTGGCCGTGTAAACGGCGTGCCACCCACCTTGGAATTGTGTGGCGAGGACGATGGTCTTTGCCGTCTCCCGGTCGATGTCGAATCCGACCGTGTGTTTCTCTTTGAGAGCTTGTGAGAGCGACGCTGCCGTACCGATGTAGATGTCTCCACCCGTGCGAATCTTCTCCATGATCCTAGCGGCACAGATGGCAAAGGGGAGAATCTTTGCCTCCACTGCGGAGAAGTCGAGGTCAAGGATATTGGCATCGGGGAAGCGGACAAAGTAACGTGCGAGAGAGGCAACTACCTCGTAGGCGGGGCCGTAAAGGAACTCGAAATTGTCCATGCTGAGTTCCTGATTCTTCAGCGTTTGGTAAATGCCTTCGATCCCCGGTCGCAGCCACTTGGGGGGTTTCTTCATGTTCTGCCACTGCGGGGTTTGCGAAGTCCACCTCCAAGTTTTCTGCGCACCGCACCAGAGGAACGATCCTCGGATGTGTCCATCTGCCATGGCTCTCAAAATCATGGAAGGGATTTTCTTGACTGCCGCATACGCCAGCAGGCTTTTCAGTCTCAGTGCCTCCAGTGCTTCATCAGTGAGGTTCCCCCGCTTTACCTGCTCCTCCCGGTGTTTCTTGTCGAGCTTTGGGGCTAGATACCCGCGCTCACGGAACCACTCCAAGCACTTCGCATTCTGGGAAGGACCGAGGTCGGTGATGGCGCGAAACTGGTCGGTGAGGTGCTGCTCTTTCTCCCGGAACATCTCGTAGGCAGCTTGCAGGGCAACACGATCCACCGGAACTCCACGGTCGTTCATCCGCATGTCCAGTTTGAACCATTCCAGAGGGAACCCTTTGAGCTCGTAAGCACTCATCTTGTTAGCCACTGCGACCTCGGTGCGAACGTCCTGCACGCAGTAATCCACGAAATTCTGGAATGCCTGCTCATAGGTGACTCTCTCCCCAGCCAGCGTGAAGGTTCCTTCCGTGTCCCAGTGCTTGCGTCCCTCACTCTTGTTGGGGACAGAGAACGTGCGGATCAACGGATGACCGATAGAGTCCTTCAGGATAGGGAGCTTCAGGAATGTCGCAGCTTTCGCCAGGGACGGTGGCAGACCCGCACTCCGGCACATGGCAGCGGTGCAGCGCATGGTGCCGATGTCCGGCACGGGAAACCCGAACTGCCGAGGACATACGTATTTCAGAATGACCCACTCGAACTGGACATTGAAAGCATGAATCTCCCACTTCTCGGTGATTGCCCGCTCCAGTAACCTGAGTGCGGCATTCGGACCGCTGCGGACATCCCACGACAACACTTCATCCGATCCGTGCTGCTGGACAGCAAGGATCAGAACCTCCGTGTCCCGGCCCTCGGCGTATTTATAGGCACCGAGGGCTTTGAGATTGGTGGAACTGAAGGTCTCAAAATCGAGCGATATGGCGTTCTTCAGCATCCGGCATAGCTCCGCAGCGGTTCCAGACCGTTCCGCATCCGGCGTTGGTTCTTGTGGGCTGCCTCGCCCAGTGTTCTTAGTGTTTCCATATTCGTGTGATGTTTGTAATAGCGACCCGTATCGTGGGTCAGACGTGTGGACAAGGATTCGAACCTTGGAGCGGTGATGACGCAGCTTACACGTCACCACCACTTTAGTAGCTTCAACCTTAAACCGTGCTCAGTCACCCACACTCCCACGCACGAATGCGCTCAGAGCGTCTCTGCATGATCCCTTTTCAGGTGAACCCGTGCGTGGGAGTGTGGTGACAGACGAAACGGTCTGTCAGCGTTTGGGAATCAGGCTTCGAACTCTTCCTCGTCGAGTTCAGGCATCACGTCTTCAGCCGCAGGACGGGGGGCACCGAAGGGGTCGCCGTCTTTAACGAATTGGACGATTTCCAGACTGGCAGTGATCTTCGCCCAGTTCTTCGGGACGAAGAAGCTGACGAGGAAATTGCAGTAGCACCCAGCATACACTGTGGCGGATTCTGCGCTGTCAATCGGTCTGCGGTTACGATCCACAACCTGTGGTCGGCCCTGGCTTTCCGCACGGTTGGCGGAAAGAATCCAATGGCCTTTGGTGTTTTCGTCGCCGTCCTCACCGTCGCCGTCCTTGATGCAGAGGTCTTTCGACTTCGGCTTCACTCCTTTGAAATGGAGCTTGGACAAACGAGCGATTTCTTTGTCGATTTTCGCCTTGGTGCTTTCATCACTCTTTGGAATGTAGATTTGGCACCCAAAACGCGGGTTGGAGGTGGAGTCTCCTTTGATTCCTTCGGCCTTGTAGAGTTTCGGATAACCGATTCTGCTGACGGGCACGAGGACTTGTCCTTCTGGTAGTTGTGTATTACTCATTTTCGTATTTCGTAGTTGTGCCCACTTTTTGTATTCCCCGGTGAGCGGTGGCGGGGGTTTGACCGCATCAGGTGCGGCGATGAAATTAGTGTAGCGGATCAAGCGTGGAGGTCAACTGTATCCGTGTGCTTTAATTGGTTGGGTGAACCCCCGTGCGAAATCTGATGCTGGCAGGAGTCCGGTCGAGTCCGTCCCCGCTCGTAGGTTGTTCGTGGTATTTGTCGAAGTAAGACCACAACATACCAACTTCCTGCTCGGTCAATTCCAAGGAGTATCCTCCTGCTGGAGGCATACCGTAAGTTATGTCGAGGATCATCTTCCCTTTGATTTCACTGAGCAATGCGTCCGCAGTGAATAACTGCTTTGCTTTTTTCGAGTCTTGGGAGTCGAGGTAATCCTTAAATCTCTGGTTGATCTGCCGCACCATCCCTCTGTGATCTTGGTGATCCTCGCGGATATATCGAATAAGGTAGAAAAGGGCTATCGCAGTGATACCTGCGAGTATTATTAAGGTAACGACGTTCAGTGGGTGAAGTATGTATTGCATGATGGTGGTTATGTTCATAGTAGTTCGGAGAAGTCGGAGTCAATCATTTCCTCGATCATCTGCTGTAAAGAAACCGTTGGCTCCCAGCCTAGTTGTGTGCGGGCTTTTGTTGCATCCCCGAGCAGGGAGTCCACTTCGGCAGGCCGGAAGTAATGGGGGTCCACCCGGACCACAACGTCACCCACTTTCACGCAGGGGGCTTTCGCTTTGTCCACAGCTAGGACCACGCCTTTCTCCTCAAGCCCTTCGCCATTGAACGACACTATCATGCCTGCTGCTTCTGCTGCCATCGCCACGAATGTCCGAACAGACCATTGTTTCCCGGTGGCAATCACGTAGTCCTCGGGGGTCGGTTGCTGGAGCATCCTCCACTGCGCTTCCACGTAGTCCTTGGCGTGTCCCCAGTCGCGAAGGGCATCGAGGTTGCCGAGAGACAGGCATGGCTGCATCCCACAGGCAATGCGGACCATTGCACGGGTGACTTTGCGGGTGACGAAGGTTTCCCCACGCCGGGGGGATTCGTGGTTGTAGAGTATTCCGTTGCAAGCGAACATGTTGAATGCTTCCCGGTAGTTCACGACCGTCCAGTATGCAAACAGCTTTGCGACCGCATACGGAGAGCGGGGATAGAATGGAGTGGTCTCGGTTTGTGGAGTCCCTTGGACCAGACCGTAAAGCTCCGACGTGGAAGCCTGGTAGAACTTGGTCGAATTGCCCAGCCTCAGAAAGCGGATTGCTTCGAGGAGCCGGAGAGTCCCGAGAGCATCGACATTCGCCGTGTATTCCGGTGCTTCAAAAGAAACCGCAACGTGCGACTGCGCTCCGAGGTTGTAAATCTCGTCAGGCTGAATCTGGGAAATCAAACGGATGATGTTCGAGGAATCAGTCAAGTCCCCATAGTGGGCGTGGAACCCCGGCGTGGAAAACAGGTGGTCGATCCGCTGGGTGTTGAACGACGACGACCGACGTTTGATCCCATGGACTTCATAGCCCTTGGAGAGCAGGAGTTCGGCGAGGTAGGAACCATCCTGCCCGGTGATCCCGGTGATGAGGGCTGTCTTCATAGAGTTTTCAGGTAGTCTTGGTATGTTTTTCTGAGACCTTCGGAGAGAGTCATTTTAGGTTCCCACCCCGTGTATTGAATCAAGTTAGAGTCGAGCAGTTTCCGCATGGTTCCGTCTGGTTTCGACCCATCAAGTTCGATGTCCCCGTTGAACCCGACGACATCCCCGATGAGTTGCGCCAGTTCCCTGATCGTAATTTCGTCCCCGCTGCCGACGTTCACTACATCAGGCGGGTCTTTTTCATCAAGGAGAGTAATGCAGGCCAAAGCAAGATCATCAACATAAAGGAACTCCCTCAGTGGTTCTCCCGTGCCCCATATCGTCACGGAAGAAGCCAAGCGCATTTTAGCGGCGTGGAACCTGCCAATCAACGCCGGGATGACATGGGAGTTATTCGGGTGATACGTGTCCCCAGGACCGTAGAGATTGCAAGGCATCGCCGAATGGTAGCACAGTCCATACTGCTTGCGGTAATACTGGCACATCTTTACTCCGGCGATCTTTGCGATGGCGTAGGCTTCGTTTGTGAGCTCCAGCGGTCCGGTAAGCAGTGACTGCTCTTTGATCGGCTGCGGTGCGTCTTTCGGGTAAATGCAAGACGACCCGAGGAACAACAGTCGTTTCACTCCGGCACGGCGGGAACCTTCAATGAGGTTCGTGGTGATTGCGAGGTTGTTGCGGATGAAGTCCGCTGGGTAGGTGTCGTTGGCATGGATGCCTCCGACCAACGCTGCGGCGATGACGACCCGATCCGGTTTGGCCGACTGGAGGAAGTTGAATACCGCACGTTGGTCAGTCAGATCAAGATACTTATGTTCCATCCCGTAGGCAGAAATCCCGCGTTCCGTAAACTTTCTCATCAGGGCCGACCCAACCATGCCCGTGTGTCCTGCGACGTAGGTAATCATCTGCGTTGTTCCCTCCATTGTTCATATACGCTTGCGTAGCGATCTGCACGAGATAGCAACAGGAAGAATGTTGCATACCACGCTGAAATTAGCGCAGCAGCACCTGGGGCGATGGCAGGGAGGACGTATCCACTGGCAAATAGGGCGTAACCGACTGCCGCACTGAAGATTGTCAGGGCGAGGAGTTTCATGCCGCGAGTTCGGGCTCTGTCAGATTGAAGTCTGTGGTGTTCGGATAGTTTCATAAATCGTTGAGTGTGAATGGTTTATTGCGGCTGTGCATTTTCAGGTTCCTTGCAAGAATGACATAATTACTTGTTAGCCGAAGGAAATGGCTTTGGGAGTTCTGGCCGTCCATACCACTTTTCACGCGCCACCACCGCTTTGTCGTATGCAGTGAGACAGTCCGTGAGATATTCGGCCAAGATGAAGTCGGGAGTGTCACTGCCGTTTTCCGCACTGGCGGCGTTGATTGCTGATTCGATGTTTTTTCGTAGGTTGTCCATATTCGTGTGTTTGTTTGGTTCGTTCATATTATTCAGTCTGTTTGCATTCATACCTCAAACTCCTCCTCAATCACAGGCATGAGATTCACAGCAGCCGGAACGGCATCACGACGGTCGGAATCAACAGCAAGTTTTTTCTTCGCTGCCGATCTGGTAATCAGTTGTTCAAAACGAGCGTTTGTCCGTTTGTTGCCCTTTAGCTTTGGTTTGAGGAGAGCTTCGATCTTGGCAGGGGACTTCAGCTTGAAGTCGAACCGCTCGTCGATCTTGAGTCCCTGGCCTTTCAAGAACGTCTCGGCATCCACTTCGTCGGTCCACTCCCGATTACCTTCACGGCCATCGACCAGTTTCAGGCCTTCGATCTCCTCTCCGGCAAGTAGTCGGGCTTCGAGATACTCCTCGACATCGGACAGGAACGTGCGGATTGCTTTTGCCCGAGCTACGACGTTCGCAAGGTATTCATCCGTGATGATCCGGCCTTGACCTCCGAGAATCTCATCGTTCTGCGCTAACCGGGCTTCGGGCACAAGTTTCTTGTCCAGGTCAGGCATGTATTCCAGCATGTCCTCTGCTGCCATCAATGGGAGTGCCATGTCTTCGACTGCCGCAGCTAGCCGCACAGAGCAGAATGCTTTGCACTTGCACCAGCGGCAGGCACCAGCATCACCCTCGGACGGTGCGAACACTGCCCCTGGTGCGGCTTCTAGGATTGCGGCATTGGAGATATTCTCCCCGGTCGTGGTGATGCGCTCCCTAACCCGGTCAGCGGCGTTGCGGGCTTGGATTGCCCGATATTCAATGTCATCGCAAAACGTCCGCAGATCGGCAACGGTTATGATCCACGGGGTTGGATCGCCTGCCTCATGGTGACGGGGTTGGACGATGGCAATGTGGACTTCGGTCAGATCGTTGAAGGTGTAGGCATACTCCAGACGTTTGACCACGCTGTATGCGTAGATCGCAAGCTGGGTGTTTTCCTGAGTCGTGACTAGGACTCCCGCTCCGTGCTTGTAGTCGTTTACGCAGATGCGTTGCACCGTGCCTCCGATAGATTCGATGGCGATGAAATCCGCCGTGCCGTTCTGCTCGGGTTGGTAGTAAAGAGGGATTTCCTCCTCTACGAACTTCACCAGATCGGGAATGTCAAAACCCATTTCTGCATCACTGAGCAAATCGGAGATGTGGGTGAGTGTGGCACCGGGGACTGCGGCATCACAGTATTGGGTGTAGGTGAGAACCGGGGCGCGAAAGTTCTCGGGGATGTCAGTCGGGGTGATCGTGCCCTGAAGCAGTTTGGTCGCCCAGTCGTGGGCTTCGGTTCCCTCGTTGGACTCAAAGCTGCCGTCTTTGGTGATCCGGTGCTTGTTGGCTTCTTCAAAGGCGATGGATGCCGTGCAGCTCGTCCACCGTTTCGAATCGCTCGGGGAGAGGCGGGCGTGGGTGTTGTGGGAGCCGGAGAGATGCTCGGGGGTCGGCACCGTGGGGGTCTCCTCTGTCGTAGGCCACAGTTGCACCCCGTCACGGGTGAGCGTAGCCCCTTTCTTGAAAGTCTTGGCTGCGGTTTCATCAAAATCAAGCGTGTTCAGGGCTTGCTCGTCGTTCGGACCGAACTGAATGATTACCTGAGTCGGGAATACCCGGTGGACAGTGAGGGAGTTGTTACCGAGGGCGATGATGTCGCCGGGAAGTGGGACGTAGTTGTTCATGATTCAAAAATACGGGCAGTGAGTTTTTTTCCTTTTGGTGTAAGAGTGTAAATGGACTTTCCTTTCGGACTTGGTTTACGGTGTATCAGACCTTTGTCAACGAGGTTGGCAAGGCGAGTGCGGGTAGTCGTGGCTCGGGCACCTAGGTATTCAATGACGGTGCCGGAAGTAATACACCCGGAGGCGACTGCGAAAAAGACGGATGCCTCTTTGACTCCAGTCAACTCGGTGATTGCTAGCCTTGCGATCTTCTCGGAAAATTGTTCTAAGTTCATAATGAGGTGGCAGACTTACCCGGTCTGCCAGCGGGTATCAGGTTACAATGCTTTGGCTTTGGCGAGTGCCTCAACAAGACGCACTGGGTCGTTGCGGAGTTCGGCGATCCGTGGGATGCCATAGCCTTTGAGGACGGCAGTCCATGCGGCTTTGACTTCCTCGGGTTTTCCTTCGACCATCTTGCGTTTCACAACGCTTTGAATCTCGGCGATCACCTCATCCACATCCACATGGTCAGCGGCTTCTGGCTGGTTTGGTGTCACGACCTTGGCAGGAATGCTAGGGGTGCCAGTTTTAACTTTTTTCGTGGCGACGGGAGTCGGTCTGGTGTCCTCGGTAATTACCTCTGGTGCGTCCTCGGGTGCGTCATTGGTTACATCCGTCAGGGGTGCTGAGTTGCTGCGGGCATACAAGGCTGCGGTGTTTTCCCGCAATGCTTGGATCAATTCGTTCAGTGTATTTTCAATCATAATGTGGTTAATGTTTAACAGGTGGCGGGGAGAGTAAATTTGTTTTTGCGGGAGGTCAACAATTATTTTAATCTAAATCTACGTGCGCGGAACAGACACAGAACAATTCGTGAGAGGCAACGCCTCAGCTTGGGTTGGTTCGGTGCTTTCATATTTCAAACTCATCCCCCGAGGATGCTATGCGTTTCCGCAAGTAGTCCCCAGGGTTGGTTGCCTTGTTAAACTTCTGGCTGTGGACCCACAGGACTCCCCGCACGCCGTCAAGCATGACTCGTTGATTGTTCCCCCACCGTTCGTAGCCCATGACCGTGAGGTAGTGTGCGTAGCGGTTGAGGTCTTTATTTGACGTTGCTCCTCGGGAGAGAACTTCCACGAGTCGGCCCATGTGAATGACCTGTTCGGAAATCAATGGGTGTTCGTCATCAGCGATGATGTCTTCAATTTGTATCTGCATAGAGTTCTTACTTTCTTCAATTATTGCTTCACGGTATTCCGTCCGTGGCGCGGGGCCAGTGAACGGGAAAGTGTCAGAGATTTTACGCTTCTTCAGCCAGTATCGCAAGCCCCCGGCCCCAGTGTCGGTAAGCAGCCATTCCATGCGCTCGAAGTGCCCGCTGGAGTTGATCTGCCCGACCTGCTCTGCGGTTTGAAGTGGGGAACGAACGAAGAACCATCGGCGATCTCCTTGCTTCAGATGCAGCGCATCGGGGAAGTTCGTAAATGCGATGGAGTTCCCCCAGTTCGGTTCGTTCCTAGCACTGGTGTTACGCTGGTTGATCGCGATGAGGGGATCGGTGATGAACGGCTTCAGGGTGTTCATGACCGCTTCCCGTCGTTCGCCGGGGAAGTGGATTTCTTCAAGCACAAAGAACTGTGCTCCGATCATCCAATCATTCCATTCGCTGCGCATGATTTCAGGACTGATGACTTTGACGTTTCCGGCACCAAGGACCATAGACATGATCTTCGCAAGGAACCCTTTGCCTGTGCCCTCGGCACTCTGGATGCAGATTGTCCACGGCACTTTCTTTCCGGGGAACTGCACGATGACGGCGAGGAAATCTAGGACGAGTTCCCTGATCCACGGCTCGGCAATCAACACGCCGATGTGCGCCTGAATCATCTCCCCGGCACGTTCAGCAAAGTCGGGGTCTTCGACGGGGATGTGCAGTCGGTCAAAGGTGTTTAGCAACTCCCGCCCGTTGATGGAAAAGAACGGGTCGTCGCCCTGGTGCAGCGGACAGTAAATCGTGCCGTCCACTCGGGGAATGTTCATGATGTTCAGTCCGTAGGCGGACGGCGTGATAATCGGCTTGCCGTTCGCAGGGGCATCGTCTTTCGGCATGAGCTCTTTTTCAAAGTAGCGGTCAAATGCGGCAGGTTTCAACCGGACTCCAGTGGTGGAATTGTAGAACACGTCCTCGGTAGCGACGTAGCACTGGGGTTGAAGCCACGACGGGCGATTGCCTTTGTTCTGTTCAAACTTCGCATTGTGCTCCATCTTCCGCGCTCTCGCCACTTCTTTCCGTAGGATGGTCTTGTCGATGTTGTTTTTCGTCAGCACAGTGATCCGGGCTTTCCAGGCAATAATCATTGCCTCTTCGACGACTTCATTGCGGAACGGCATGGCGGCGATTTTCTTCGCCCCCTCCTGCATGATCTCATCGGGTGACTCGCAGGCATTCAGCCATTCCTCCACGGTCTTCTGGACGACCGCAGCGACCTTGCTGTTGTCCCAACCCGCCTCCATCGCATACTTGAACAACGTCCGTATGGTGATCGGTGCGCGGCCTTTTGCGTAGGGCCGGAAAGACTTCCACTTTGCGTAGGTGTCGTTCTCTCCTCGGTATTTCTCTCCCCGCGATGACCACGTATCGAACAGTTCATACGCCTGCCGTGCATCATCCTCTTGCGGGAATTGATGCCGCAGTGCGGCGGATAGCTCATACCACGTTTTATAGACGACATCGGAGTCGATGAAGTTCAAGGCTTCCTCCACCATCTCCAGTGTCATTCCAGAAACTGGCAGGTAGGCGAGTCCTAGTCCGTTGTCGGCATCGTCATCCCGGTCGGCGGCGAACGACCGCTCCGGTTCCATTTCGTCGAGAAGTTCAGGGAGCTCGCCCTCATTCATCGGTCTGCCGTCGAGTCGGGATGCAATGACGGCTGTGAAGTCCTCTTCCCGAAAGTGGATCGGTCGATACTGGGGTTGACTGATGACCCCAGATTCCCGGCTTCCTTTGAACGTATCAGACAGCCCAAGCATTCGAGTGATGTGCCGGACGAATCTCTTGAAGCTGGCAGGATGGCACGGGTCCACATCGACAACGACCTTCAGCCGAGGGTTTTTCTTTGTGTGGTTCGCAGTCTGCCATGCCACGAAGTTGTAGGGGTGCAGGTGATCGGCAAGGGTCTCTGGTGACTCCGAGAACTCGCCGCCGTCCTGGTCGATGTCGAGAATGACCATGTGGATCGACGTTGCGTTGTCGTCGCACCTGTGCCCCTCGGTGTCAAAGTCGAAACTGCAAGCGGTGATGAACGGCCCATCCTTCCGGTTGTTGCGCTCCGCAGCGGGAAGAGCAAAGAACTCTTTGCGCGTGATAGGGAACGTCACGGGCATAAATATGTAACGCTCTACCAGTTCACGAAACGATGCTGCTTGCAGCCGCCGCACCCGTCCGCCATGCACAGATGACCCCCCGAAGTAATCGCTCATAGAATTAGCGCAAAGCGAGTTTCTGTGTCTTGTTGGCGATAAATGTTTTGCCTGTTAGGGAGTGATAGATTCTCTCCCCGTCAAGCATATTATATTTTTTCTGTCGCTCAGTCATCCACTTCCAAAGAGGTAGGTAAGGGACTCCGGCGGTCGTAGCGATTTTCTTGAGTGGGAGACGTGAATCGTAGATCAACTCTTTGAGTTGCTCCATTGCTGGAGTATAGTTGGACGGTAGCATGGCGAGGTGGTTTACTAATTAGTTATTAAGTTGTCAAATGGAAAATTACAATTCCATGGTTTCTATTTTTCGAATCTTCTTAAAAAAGTCATTTTCGGTTGGTTCCCGCAATGCCCCCAGCACCATGAAGTGCGGTCGGGTCATTGGCAATAGCGTTGCCGGGAGATTGCGTTTATACAGTTTCCGGTTCCATACGGCAATCTGCATCGGCAGGGGGGTGAGAGGGTCGGCGATGGTGTTTATCACAGTCCGGCACCCTTTGACCCTGTGCTCCAGTGTGCCCGTGTGCAGACGGATCGTGGGAATCTTTCCACAGCAATTACACGGCAGGGCTTTCAGGCAGGCAGCGGCGGGAAAGTCTTTCATCTGATCCCACGCATCGCGCCCAGAGCGGGCATTGCTGACAATGAGTGTCCCATTGAGCCACAGGTTCTTCCCGTCGCTGTCGAGCCGTGGGAGCGTGGAATACGGCAGCGTGGGAACCAATGCGTCGCTGACCCATAGAACGCTCTCGGTGGTCTTGCGGTCTGGGTTGTGTTTTACGGAGACACGGGCGATCCATGCGTTTGCCGCCGCCAGCGTCCCGAAGTAGCGAGACTTGGTGACAGTGAATATCGACCTGCGGGGTCGCTCGTGCACAATCACTTGATAACCCCGCTTAGTGAGGGGGATTTGATGTTCAATAAATAGGCGAGGAATTACCATATCAAGAAGGATCAGGGGTTCCCTGCTTTAGTGCCGCGTATGCCTGCTTGTCGAACGTCGCGCCCTTGCGGGAGTTGTCTGACAGATTCAGCCATTGGATGTTGCTCAGTGTGTACCCCTCAAGCGGATTGATTCTATCAACCGTCCACTGTTCATTGTCCCGAGGGCGGGTGAGATAGAATGCCGCCCAGTCTGCCAAGCTGATGTCGAACGGCTTGCCGCGCAGTTGCGCATTATGCCGGAGGTCATACCAGCGGCTCCAGGTCGTGTTGTTTTTCTTCAGGATGCATCGTGCGCAGTCCGGGCAGAACGTCCGGCCTTTCTTCTGTTCAGGCCGGATAGGATTCGAACAATACCGGGCTTGGCACAGTTCGGGGGCTTTGCTCCGGGAAAGGGGAAGGCTAAATTTCACCTTCCCCTTGAGTGTGATGAGAATGAATTTCATCAGAACATTCTATTACCCGAGAGCCACCGCACAAGTGCGGAAACTATCAAGAGAAGACTAATATAGATTATGATTTGCGTCATGATTCAATCCTCATTCAGTCTGCATTGATGAACACAGCTTCCCCCGTGGTGAGCAGGTCATCGCAGAATGACCGGATTTCATAGGACATAAACGCCCATCGCTCAAGGACGGTCTCATCCTCGCCACGGATACCGAGCATGGGTGCATCCGTCAAGTCCCCGGTTTCGGAAGGGTCGATCCATTCCAGTTCGGAATTGTAAATGAGAAATTCCATTACGCCGATCTCGCAAACTAGGGTGCCCCATTTGTCGAGGTCGTCGGTTTTGATCTCGGCAAGCCATGCCTGGTCGTCCGGGTCGGCATGGATGGTAAGGCGGTTGCGTTTTTCGTTTAGTGTGTAGTGCATGTTATTTTACAAGTTTGAGTGTCTGATCCTCTTTTGCCAATGTCCGAACGTAGTTCATGGTTCCAAAATGGGAAGCGGCATAACCAGAATTTGGATTTAATGGGATTGCCGCGCATTCGTCATTTTCGTTGCGGTAAATGTCCCATGGGCCATGATGGGCCACTAAAATCGGGAAATTTTCGGTATTGTAGTATTCATGCGTGGATTTTTTCCGGCGTGATTCGACCTTTTCAAAATGTTGATTTATCGAATCGTAAACCATTTCCTCGCTGGTTCCCAACTCCGGCCCGCTGGTCATGCCTGGATTAAATACTTGCCCAAGTGCACAAAGTGCCGCGTAGGTGTCCGAAGTTTGGCCGCCGTGCCATTGTGACAATGCCCAGTATGCCCCGATGATGAGGTCGCCAAGTGGGCATTCGGTATATTCCCCTATGGTATGCCAAATATGCTCGGTTGCATCGTCGGTATGGTCCAGGGCGTGAACTGCGTCCGCCAGTGCGATGAGCGCGGCGGCCAAGTCGATTGTCGCGCCGTCAGTCCGAAAGATGGATGATGCGGCGATGATTGCATGTAATGCTTTGATATTTTCGATGTTCATGATTTGTAAATTGGCATTTGCCATACTCCCGCCGTGGTCGGTGAGAGTTTCGCCCAGTGCCTCCGGGCTCGTCAGTGGCTTAGGCAGTGGCAACGTCCCGACATGCTGCGTCGTGTGCTTCCTTGGCTTCCCGCGCTTCATATTCGGCTACCCTCTGCGCTTCCCGCGCCCGATACGCAATGTCCGCCGTCACTGTGGAATTGCAATGCTCCATTAGTCCCGATTCGTCGTGGTCGGCCCCATAGAATCCCCAGCAGGGCCCGTCCTCGACTTCCTCCCCGTCCGGCCCGGTAATTTCTGACACCCCGTACACGTCGCCCCACGCCCATGCCGCCCACATGTCGGCGGCAGCTTTGCACTGCCTCTCACACGTCTCCAGCGGTGCGCCTACAAGCTCCCGCCATTCTGGAGTTGCCGCGACGAACACGCGGGCACTATCCCCTTGGCGATACCCGTTTGACACGGTGCTGTAAAACGGTATCCCGGCAAGCTTGGCGATTCCTTCCATTGCGTCGAAGTATTCTCTCCATTCTGTCCAAGATTCGGGGTTCAGGTTGTGGCATAGCTCAAAAACAGATTCCCGGAAATCCTCCCCTTCATTTTTCACGTCTTCAGCGGTGAATGGCAGGCAGGCCAGAATCGTGCGACGGTGCGCCCCGTGTTGCCAGTGCCGGGGCCCCAACAGTTTAAGGGTCTCGGTCAAGTTCATTTTCGGGCCGCCATAGTTATTCAACCGGGTTCGTTCGCGTACCCAATTCATCGCTGCAATCGGCGGTTCTGTGTCCCCGGATTTGAAAGGGTTTTCAGGGAATTGGTCCTGTTCGATTGTTGCGGTATATCCGTGTATTAGTTTAATTTTTTCGCTCATATTGTATATTGGCATGTGCCAGACTTCGGGAAGGTCTCCCGGAGTTTCGCGCCCCTGCCGGGGGCGGCTCATCAGTGGCGGGACCAGTCCCGGCACGGGCGGGTGGAGATGTAATGACCTGCCAACGGGTCGGCCGTGCGGTATTCTGCCACCATGGCGCGGGCTTCTTTCCACGTGTCGAACTCG
>Ga0247723_1001064_pt1 | contig 16651 bp, 18 predicted proteins | sample MSEWelMarce5H_FC_FD_189079 | JGI IMG/M metagenome (GOLD analysis project Ga0247723, IMG submission 189079) | Subsurface sediment microbial communities from gas well in West Virginia, United States - MSEEL Well Study Marcellus 5H_FC | ecosystem: Environmental > Terrestrial > Deep subsurface >...
TATCCAATGGGACATGACTCTTTCGTACAATCCTTTGAATCGGGCAATTCAAGCCAATCTAACCCATACGCATAGCAATTATGCGATTCTCGTATTCCTTTATGTCGATTGTATTTATGCGGTTCATATGATGGCTCATATCCCGAAAGAAGAGCTTTTCGAGGACAGAATCGTGCATGCTTTTCACAAAAGGGTTGACCTCTAAGAGGTGGTTGTTTGCATAATGGATCACACTGACAACGTGCTCTCCTTTTTCTGGTCGGTTGAACCATCCCTATTAGGAGATAATACATTCTCATTTGTTTCCGTGGGAATAATTACCACATTTTCCAATGAACGAGCAGATGATTTAATCAGTGAAGTTACTGCCTCTTTGACCGGTTCAGGGATTTCTTGTATAATCGATTGAATCGGTTGATCAGGAGAGGGTGGGTATAATTCATTTATATTCGCCGTAATCTTTGCATGTGGTGTTTGTGTTAGTTTTTCATCTGATTTATAGTATTCTTCTTCCACTTGTTTCATTTTGATTTTTTCGATCTGATGCGTGAAAAATATGAACTGATTTTGATGTGTAGGGACAATACCATCCAATAAATGTCCCGAGTATCGACCTGTTAGCCCCATATATTGCCAGCCCTCTGTTCGTAGGCGTTCTAAGGTCGTGTTCAAAAAATAGTACTTTTTATCAATCTTAAATAAGGCCAGCATACCATTGCAAATCGTAACAAGTAGAGAAATAATAAAGGTTGCCCAGTAGATCTGAGAGGAAAAGGTGTTTCCACTGGTCGTATAATTCGAATTTTGAATCGATAATAAGGCAGGAACAAAGAGTGATCCTACCGTGATCATGGTATGACCTATGTAGAACATGCGCGAAAACATCCGAACCCGTTTTCGTACATGCTCCACTACTGCAATGTATCTCGATTGAATGATCTGTTTTTGGACCTGTGACAATTCCAAATGCTGTAAAATCTGTTGAAAATCATAACGATCATCTGCATATTGGCATCGGGACCAATTACAAAGTGACATGTATTCTACTGATTCGTATTTATAAAATTTGAAAAAAAATAACACATTGTATCACAATACGCCATGTTTATTGCACAATCTCTTCTTTATTATCATGATTATAAAGAAGAGGTGGAATTATCGGATCAAATCATTGTTCCATTGTCCCTCTTTCATCGTCTTATTGGCGAATTTGAAGATGAATCTGTACTTTATGTCAACCTGATTCATACGGAATACAATCTACAATATTTGGTAACGATTACTGCAGCTCACGATGACAATGCACACACGATCTATGTTCCTGACTGGATTCTGGATCTTCTTGGCCGGTCCGAAGATCCCCTTTACCACATTGAAAAAGCAGATGTATCAGAGCTTCCTGTTGCCACCAATCTCATGATCAAGCCACTGGATCCCTCTGCATTTGATGTTGATCTTACCACGTATGTGGAACAGGCCTTTATGAATCTGCATTCCATCCAGCAAAACATTACAATACCCATACAAATTATGGATCACACCGTGTATCTCTATATCGAACAGGTGGAACCTGCACCACTTTCTCGAATCGTACATGGCGAAGTGACAGTAGAATTCATCAACATGTTTGAAATTGATGAAAACCATGTGGATGATATGGATGAGTTCAAAGATAATGCAGCAGAGGATATAAAAGAACCAGAAGAACCAGAAGAACCAGCAGAACCAGCAGAACCAGCAGAACTCACTCTTGAAGCCAGGCGTCAACAAGTACGCGATTCATGGTTAAAGCGATTCTCAATGTAGATCAAAATATCGTAGAACGGCAATGGATCCCGCAATCAATCCGCCACCCAAAAGTGCACGTGTCGTTATCTTGTCCTTCGTAAAAAGAATACCCCATGCATATCCAAAGGCAACTCCAATAAAAGACATCAGTGAAAAGACAATCGTTGGAATATTCGAAATGCTATAAAATCGTGCAATGTATCCCGTAAATCCCAGGAGGGCATTAAATCCAATCAATTTCGTCCAGTTGGTAGAGGAATGATCAACTATGGTTGGATGAGATACACCATAAGCGAGTAGACCCACCAATCCAATTAAATAAATATGATTTACTGTATAAAATGGAGATCGTAGTGCATCCGTATTGGAACGAACAAAAATAAATAACATGGTCTCGGTAAATGCAGATAATAACCCCATGATGACACCAAAGTCGTATTTTTTCTCTTCTTCTGCATCCTGTTCTTTGGATTGATAAGAGGTTGCAATCAAATAGGTTCCATAAAATGCGGCGGCGATTAACATGAGGGATACCATTGACAGAGATTCGCCAAATAGGATGGTGCCAAATATCAAATTAAAAATGGGATACAGATAAAATAAGGCAATCGATGTTCCAATCGGCAAATTCTTAAATGATAAATAACTCACAAAAATGTGTCCCATATTCATGATATTATGAAGCAAACTTACGGATGCCTCATAGGGATTACCCCAAATCGAGATAAAATCATAGGAGGATCCGAACACAAGTGCCAGAACAGAAAAAACACCAAATCGTGCGAGAATCTGTGTAAATAAATTAGTTGATACCTCTTTGATTAATAAAGGATAGAGTGATAATACCAGTTCACTATAAACAATCGATGCAATGGGATCGATTTTCATTCTATTATGTCATATATTTTTTCATTTCAGGTAACATTTCCTCATGAAAATGTTGATCAAAATACTCAATGGATCGTCCAAAATTGGCACGTGGATGGAAGGCAATGCTACGCTTCTCCTTAATCATTTTCATAGCATCCCTCCCTCGCATGTGCAAATGTGCAATCAACATAAATGCAACGGAGGCTGCCGATCGTTGCATGCCCGCCATACAGTGAACCAAAATGTGTCGACCCTGTTTATATTCTGCGATGATTTTAAATGCGATCTCACTGGACCAGAGCTCCATGTTTCGTATTTCCTCTTCTTCCAAATTATCATCCACAGGAATGCGATATTTAACGGGAATCATCGGAGAGAAGGGTAAATTTTTGGTACAATTAAAAACGACTTGAATCCCCTGCTCAGCAATAAATTGTTCGCTCATCGAGGCACGAGCATTTCCCAGCCACAAATTTGGCAAAATTTCATTTGCCATTTCATCAAATGGTGATGTCATGCTTCTTTTCTATGTCTTTATATTTTATCCTTATATTCACACTGTGCTAATACAGAAGTTTCTCTTTCTCTACCGTACATCGAAAGTGAAGTTGAGTACCCTCATCGGAACTAAACTCTCGCGGTGCCATAAGCGACCAGTTAATACCCTTATCCAGTAATCCTAATTCACAGAATAGATAAGATACAAGTGCAGAACACCAAAAGGACTTCTTGGTTTGATATTTCGCATCAGAAGGAAACGGACATGCAATATTATATCGAGCACATAGCCAATCATAAGGATTTATGTCATAAGGCTTATTGTGGATCTCCTGATGAACTTGTGCCAATGTTTGATAAAATGTATCAGTTCGTTCACATTTTACATGACGCACATCAATTGAACCCTTTGGATACTCTTTTAAGATATCCTCCAAATAATGCAGTTGTACCCCCATTTTGTATTGTTTATCTTCCACATCAGGTGTATTATTCCACGAAGATTCCAATAGATAGAGACCATCTTCTAATTCAGGATTCAAAAAACATGGATTCTTGACAACAATCCCTACATGACTGTATTTACTTACTCCAAAGTATTCCACTATCTTGGAGATCCAACTGGTTCCTCGAAACAGAATGAGATCACCCGTTTGTAGATCAATTTCATCTCGTAGCTTCATCCTCTACTCTATGATCTCTACCTTTTCACAGCATCGATACAAATCATGAAAATACTTCTTTAACTGGTCTGTGGATGTATCGGGAAGTGAATAACACTTCATCCGAGAACAATGTACCGAATCCAGAAAGTGGCATAGTGCATCCGTTTTTCCTGTATCATCCAATAACAAGAAATCGACTCGCGGATTCTTATATTCTTCTTGAAGAAGTGCCATGTTCTTGATAAATGCAGTACATCCGATAATGCAATACTGTATGTCATAGTCGTACTGCACTCGTTGATTGCAATACTTATGCTCGTATTCTCCTCTTGTCCATAACTTACTTGAATGATCAATGTATTTCTCATCTTCATATGCATTTTTCTCTTTCATTTTCTCATGCACTTGATACATATTATAGAATTTTGGTACAATGAATTGCGGACCCAACCGATTGATCTCACGATTACGAATCAGGCTAAAATTATTATTATTTTCATTCATGTACTGAACATAGGCAAATTTGGGAATTTTTACAATCTTCGTCTGGATCGCCGTTCGCATAATTACCTCCTGGTCATCACAAATGGGAAGAAACTCAGAGTAATTTCCGATCTGTAGCAGCGTCTCCCTTCTCCAAATGCGTGGATGATTCGGTAAACACACAATATGGCTCAGAGTAATGTTATTGATATTTGGCGTCATATACACATCCACCCATTTATTTCGGTATTTCTGACGATAATATCCTCCATATCCCTTGCATATGAAATCACCATACCAGAAGTTCTTTCCATTTTCATACTCATTAATAAAATCCATATAGATGAATCCAACTTCCTTATCTGCTTCAAATGCACGAGTAGCATCCAGAAGTGTATCGGGTAGAATCTCATCATCGTGATCCATTTCTAGGACATATTTTCCTCTACAGAGACCCACCGCCTCATTTTTCACATTTCCAATGTTACCCGAATTACAACTGCGCTTATAGAGACGAACCCTCTTTTCTGCACTAAACTTCTTCTTCAAAAATGCAAAATGGGCGTCATCAGGTGAATCATCAAGAATGACCCATTCCCAATCACGAAGTTTCTGTGTGAGAATACTCTCATACGCCCGTGTGATCTTATCATAGGATTGATAGCATGTGGTAAAAATAGAGAAAATAGGTCTACTCTCAGTACGATCGGATAGTGCATGAGAAATATAACAGTGATTAACAGAAGACACAAATTGTTCAATAGACGGAATCTCCTGATAGTGAATCCAGCGTTTACCCATGCGACTGGCGATTACTTGATAGACATCCTTATGATATTCCTTCTCATCCTTTCCATAGGTCACAAATACATGATAATTCGAATCATACAACTGATAGAGCTCCTTCGGATCCGAAATGATCTGTAACGAACACTCCATCTTTTCTTTATTATCAAAAAGAGAGTCAATGGAGCTGTACTTGTCATAACGGAAAAAGAGAACATGTGGATATTTCTTCATAAAAGGCGCACCCTTAAACATGCTTATTTCTTTTAAAGGTGCAATCTGGGTGGGCTTCTTCCATACTTCATAGAAATGAGAGAGACATGCCATCTTGAGCTGCTTGGCCTCCTCCTCTCCTTCTTTCACATAGATGCACTGAAATCCATTTGCCTGTAGAATGGTGTCCACTTCTTCCTTTTCACAAAGCGTGAGATAATCATTCTCCACAACAATCGTGTGAATGTTGGTTAGAATCTCTGGAAAATCACGGAGAATGGGACGAAAGGAGCCCTCACAATCCAGAACCAGAGTATCAAATTGCAGATTATATTTTGACTCCAATTCCGCAAAGGAAATATTTTTAATTTCGGTGTAGCCATCGAGCATTGTTTCGGATGCAACCGTTCGCCATCCCTTTTGAATCAACTTTGTCGTAGATAAGGCGGCATTTTCGATGTGAAACTGCATATTATTCTTTGACCGATTATGTTGCAACTTCTCAGAAATTGCCGTCGAACACTCGAGTACGACCAAATGGTCTTTCTCCAAGATAGAAGAAATAATAAGTGAATTTCGACCAATGTTTCCACCAATTTCTAGAACCGTTTCTTTTCCTGTCAGAAATTCCATCACCATGCACTGCTCTGGAAATTCATCACGCATGGATCCATAATCCAGGGAAAGTAGAGAATGAAGCGCCAGGACTTTTTGCTTTGGCTGTAACATCGTTCGTGTAATCAGTTTGCGGGCCCATGCCCGATCAACTATAACTTGATTATTTCGTGTATTGATTATCGCGGTTGTCGTATGATTAATGGTATACAATGTGTTGGATAGGCCCGAAATGATAATGTGTTTCACCACTTTAAAGCATGGATCTGAAAACAGTTCTGCACGCAAATTGTCATCTGCGGGAAACACGAGATACTCCTCCACAAGGAGAGTTTGAAATACCTTATCTGTAATATCTATATTTTTCTCGATAGTTCCATAATACACACGAAGAGCAGTCATCTTTGATTAAGTATATGATATCGTCTTTATATCGAATAAAATTGATATCATGTGTGCCATTCGGATAGAGTATCCATGCCGCTTACACGACATTTCTATGCACTCGATGAGGTTCACGCCGCCCTGCAGTATACCAGTACACGCAACGATCGCTTGGAAACCCTCTACTGGTGTAAAGAATTACTTTTAAGCCAGTGCGTCGGTGAAACTATTTCAACTCTCTTTGAATCATGGCTTTGGCATAAAGGCCCCTTTCAACTTCAATGGCTGCTTCATACATGGAGCACTCTTGCAGGCGAAGAGCTCTCTGAAGATGATATTCTCCTTTCTGCCTATCAGTTAAGCGCCATCTCTTATCGAAATCGCGATTACTCCTTATGGAATATCCTGGTTCTAACAGTGCAAGGGCCCCCTGAACGCCTGACTCCCAAGACGCCTACGATACTTCCTTCATCGGATGATCGTGAATGCTACTTTGTACGCGCCTTATTTCAGGGAAAAGCCTATAGCGCCTGGTGGATGTCTCGGCAAATTACGACGGATCGTGTGTGGGAACTGCTTATATGGTATGCATCACATTGTACGAAACATGCCACATCTTATCACACCTGTTTACAAGCTTTACAACATTACGAACAGTTATTGGGATATCGAACGGAAGAATATGATACTATCATTCGATGTCTTGCAGTGCTGTCACTCAGCCTCTCTCCTTCTCAACAAACACATAGCCTGTCAAGTCTTCCCTTGGTGATCGATACTACCTCTCACACTCGCCTTGCCGAATGGAATATGCTCTTAGGTAAGAAATCATACCGCATCTATTCTATTCCCACGGCATGTCTCTATGGAACAACGAATCGAGGGAGAATTTCATGGCACTGTAGCACTGTTTCACAATTGAATGAGGCACATTTAATTGGATGTCCCTTTTGGGAAGAGGCCCTTTCAGAATATGCCATGGTAGTTGGGGAATCTATTCAGTGGAATTCGGATGATACTATGGAGCAATTCTACCATCGGTACTTTCCTGATGATCTACCCGATGAATGGACCAAGGCAGAGAAAGAACGATCCCATGGAGATGGTCTCCTTGATCCGCGTGACACAGCAAATCTTGCTAAATATGCACGACTGTTCCTCTCTCAATGTTCCAGACTCGCATGGAATGCCCGTCCAACCGTTCGCGCCTTCTTAGAGAAGCATCCAATAAAAGAATGCCATCCCACAGCTATCCTATCTCTCTTTACGCCTATCACCAATACAACGGTTGATTGGAAAAAACCACTTCGTCGTCGCCCTATTCTATGATTTCCGATTCTTTCGCGTCATTTGTAGGGATTTTAACGGGCACATCATTCTGCCAAAAATAGCACACCCCATTCTCTTTCCTGAGTGCCCTGTAATCAGACTATCTTCAAAGGGGCCCAGACCTAGATCATCTTCCTCTTCATGTACGATGATCGAGCGACCCCACAGATCTTTCACTGATACATTCGACAAATGATACACCTTTCGCATTTGTTTTTTTCCATCAGGAATCTCAATGTTTCCTAAATCACCTGTATGGCGCTCTCTCTTCGATGTGGGACTGGCTCCGTGAAAATGATGACCTACATCAAAATGTTCGCAGAGCCCCATGCACCCTTCTCCCCGCAAATCACCTGCTTTATGAATGTGAAATCCGTGTCTACCAGGTGGTAACTTTGTAAACACGGCAACTATTTTAATTCCATCGGATTCATCTGTTGCAACTACTTCTCCTTCCACTTGTGTTGTAGAAAAAACAGCCACTGCCCCTCTCTCGTGGCTCATTCCTATCTTAGATAGCATCTTTTTTTCCATCAATACGATAAATGTCTCCTCGATCCGCACATACCTCTTCATAGCTCTTCTTGGTTTTTCCAAAGTAAGAGGTGGCATATCCTTGCTGAATCATCCATGCATTGATGTCCTCCCCTTTGTTATCATAAAAGGTACAGAGAAGCCGACCGTACTTATCGGGTTTATAAAAGAGCGCTGTGACAATATTATAATTCGCTTCAAGTTTATCCGTCATTGCCTTGGATGATTGTTTGGAAGCAGCAATCTCTTTCTCTCGATTCGTATCACTTTTCAGAGGCCGCTTTTCGGGTGTGTCAATCCCATAGAGACGAACGCGATACTTGAAGATGTGATTCGTTTCTGCATGATACATGGCAATATCTACCGTATCTCCGTCAACTACACGGAGAACCTTCACTTTCTGCTTTCGATTTTCATAACTGTAATAAGGGGTATTTTCATCTGTTGCATTCTGATAAACGGCTTCCTCCTGTGGAATCGGGCGACTCACTTCCTCTTCGTTTGCACAAATACAGTTTCCCATGTTGGTAATCATAATGTATAAATTTGGTATCAATTTTATAAAGCGGCGCAATTAAACATGCGCAATGATTTTCCGTTCCACAAGATCCTTCAAAAATAAGTGTTGTTTTTTAAACAATGTCAGACATTTCTGGTTAATATTCTGTAGGCGATTACGATAAAAATGTTGTGCTTCATAGTGCATATATGCAAGATGTTTGAAATGTTGCAGATACCAATGATCGGAGCAGTGCAAGATTGCTAACTGATAGGCGCGCTGAATGTGGGTAGAGGAACGAATTTCCAATTCATCGATCTTGCAAAAAATGAAATCTTCCAGTAACTCTCTGGCATCGATGGAGTCCAAGAGACGCAAGTTTGTTTTAATGGCGACCATGGTAATCGTAGTATGATGATAGGTATTCCAGGTAGTTTTGTTAAAATTGTATTCACGGAGAGTCTGTAGGCACCATCCTATCTCCCTATGATAATGTAGTTGTTGATAAATAGAGAATAGCTGAAGATAGCTAAATTCGGTATTCGTCCATGGATTTCGAGGGTATTTTGGCATGGCAAACCCACCTTCATAATATAAAAGAGCGGATTCCACGATTCTCGAAATGCTTTTGGCCTCGAATACAAATTTCTTTTTCATCGCACAGTCATAGACAATCACTTCTTTTTCTGGCTCACATAAGGTAATAGGATCGACATCCTTGGTAAATCGCTTATCCATTCGGCGAATACGCCATCGCTGTACCAGGTGTCGAAAACGCAACCGAAGGCGCGATTCGCGAAGATAGGCTGAAGTTACTTGTGCCTTCAGATCATGATACAAGAGGCGATCATGATCATAACTGAACTTTTCCTTCATGATTTTTGAAAGATAGAGTAAGCGATCTTTAATGGAACCTGTTAACTGTGATAGGATTTTCCTAACAAAAATATTGGGCTCAGCTGATTCGGGTAGTAAAATGTGTTTTCCGTCATCTTCTGTAAAATAGAGTTCTTCTTTGGTGGATAATTCGATAAAATTATAATCAATCTCGGGTATGTTATGCTTGACTCTCTTAAGGGGTGGTTCTTCCTCTTGGGACGGCTCCTCTATTTCTTCATCGGTTCGGTGATATAGAGGCTCAGAGTCAGATTCCGAACCAACTTCAAAGAGCCATGCAGGAATTTCATCTGAGGAGTGGGCGGGGGAGAGCTGTAAGGAGGGAAGTGTTGCATGCAGGAGAATGCGTAGGAGGTCTGCAGGAAGCATGCGCGGTTCCTCTTTTTCCTCTTTTTCCTCTTTTTCCTCTTTTTCCTCTTTTTCTTCCCTCTCCATCTTATTGGTTACATCGATCCGGACTTTTAGGCACTTCATCCGATTGTATGACAAACCGCTTAACGACTTGTTCTGATTTCTTTATCTTTCCTACAATGGATCCTGTCGAATCAATGAGATGGTGATCTTGAATCCACATGGATTCCATATGATGACAATCGCGCACCTTTTGAACAACAATAGGTGTTGTTTCAATTACCACCATGCGTTTGTTTCGATGTATGGAGCAGAATTCAGATTGATATGCTACCGGTTTTTTACAGAATACCGTTAGTTTATCTTGTTGTATGTAGGCTTTGCACTGATTGGTCTCTGACTGCGAATCTTGGATGATGACTTTTAGAGAATCGGAATGAGGCAAGACTCGTTTAATGAGTTCCCTCTCAGGAACACCGAGCCTCTTTGCCAGTTCTGCAATGTATCGCTTGGACTGCGCTAGAAGAACCGATTCAAAGTTCTCCCAGAGGAGGCGAGGGATTTTATATTCAAGTGTCATGAGGTTACCAACCAAATGGTGGAAATAACTATCAATTTTTATTACGAAGTGTATTACGAAGTGTATTACGAAGTGTATTACGAAGTGTATTACGAAGTGTATTACGAAGTGTATTATGGCGTTTTATATGGCGTTTTGTATAGCGCTTTGTATAGCGCTTTGTAATGCGTTTATTACGCAGTGTGCGGCGACGCTTACCACCTATTGATGTGGGTGATGATACATTCTCCTTCTCCATCTCATCAAAAAATACATGAACGACCGCTTTGATATGACTCATCAGTTCCTTATCGGTAAAGTGATAGTAATGAACCTTCACATAAAACTTTTTCGGTTCGCAGATATCGGGGCGATTGGCATGTAGAAAATGGAGTTTGCCAACAATGTCCTGATTCCTACGAATCGTAATATCAGCATGCTGTTGCCCACCATCGTTATCATCAACCGTAAGTGTCGGATCAGACTCAATGATTCGCTTTTTAAATTCATTAAGATCACTGGGATTTACAAATTTAAAATGCCAGTATTTATGTTTCTGACGCTCCAGGCGCCCTAATAGGGAAGGATGTAGCGGAGCAGACTTAAGAGTAACCGTCTCCGAAAGATGGGAATTTATGGGGCTTGTTTCATTCATTGAAACTCCGCCTACTTTTTTTGGTTCAAATGGGATAACAAAATCTGGATTGGCATCGTTATTTGCTTCGCTAGTCGCTTCAGACATTCCCTCTACTTATGCGATTGGATATAAAATTAATATCATCGACATTCAATACATGGAGGCCCCACAGAATCATATTTGGGGACCCGCATTATGGATGATTCTACATTCTGCTGCCGAGCGAATTGGAATGCGAGTATTAGAACGACTACCACAAGAAGAAGTACGAATTTGGACGAATCTACTCAGTAGCTTACGATATTCCCTTCCCTGTCCTTTATGTAAAAAACACTATACGGACTATTTTAACTCTCATCCTATTTACACTGTTGCAAAAGAAGAGATACGGAACTGGTTATATGATCTTCACTCCCATGTCAATCAACAAACGGGAAAACAGGCAAACATTTCATCAGAAGAGGCTATTGAGCGATATAGTCAGCCATTTCAATATACCGCATATTATCCAGTTGTAGAAAAACAGATGATACAAGGGGTTCGATTTGGGCGATGTGCCCGCGTGGATCTTCAGCGAACCATTCGGTGTTTGGAAGAAATGAAGCGGTTCTATGAATTTTTTTAATTGACAACGGGAATGCATGCGATGGGTTGATCTTGGATGGCGCTGGGAGGGAGAAGACGATTGGCGATTCCAAACAAATCAGACAATCGATCCTGACCGATAAGACTTAATGTGTAATACCATGCAAATCCTGCAGTACCCGATAGAGCAAGTGTTGAGATGATTCCAAATAATGAGTCACAACCTGTTGAATATCGAAAATAGATGACAATCACAGTAAATGCAACAATGAAAATCATTGACATGAGAGCCTGTGATTGACGATTGAGGATCTTTTTATTAATGGCGGCACCATCCGATGTAACAAGAAGAGACTCGTCTGGTGACTCTCTTGAAAAGAGTTGAGATGCATTATTGATCATATATCCTATAAAGAAGCTAACCATACTCATCCATGTTGTTGTAGCATAATCATCTGCAGCAGTCTGGGTTCCACTCTGATTACGATAAGCGAGTTGGCATTTGCTTGGAATAGTAGGTAATGGATTATTAGGCGGCAATATTAGATTAATAAGAACTGCAGAAAGAGGTGGAAATAAGAGATATCCTATTAGAAAAAACATCATTGCATAATTTGCTGTAAATAGTCCTAATATCAGCACGGTTCCTGCAATTGTTAGTGGCAAAGTTGTCATGCCACCGTACAGGAAAATACGGATATCTGACACCACATCTTTTAAGGTATCCATTTCTACTATTTCGTATTATTTAAATACGATTGATCTCTTTCTGAGAAAGGACATTCGATCCTTTTTAAAATAGCACAGAAACCTTTCATACTCTCGCTGCATTTCCAGGTACCGATGATAGTATAAATCACGATCCGTATAAAAATAGAGCATGCATTTGTCGCATTGTCTCATACTACTATTTCTTAGAACAAAGTGTGCTTTATTGTGGCTTTGTTGGAGCACATACATAGATCGGAGAACCTACCTCATTTTTATTTACCATATAAGGTAACCCTAAGAAGTTAATGGATTCTGCTCCAAATAGGGATAGATTGACTTTAAAGAAAAACATACCAACAATGAGACCCAATACCGATGCATAGAGTACTTCACTGATCGTATCACATGAAACTAGGCGAAGAATAATGAATAGGGCCAAAAAGATGCCAATGAGTGTATAAGCAACGGTGCTTCGCATTGACCATTTGCTTTTATTTGATTGTGTCTGATCTGTGTTATTGAAATCCATTTGCTGCATTGTGTCTGAAAATTCATGGGTGGATAATCCAAGATAGGCGGCAATGGATACAACTGAAAATACACCATAGGATGGATAGGGGTTATGATCATACATACGATCAATCGCCAACTGCGGTGTCTTGTATCCCGCACGACATTTTGGATCAATTGGCCGGGATACAGCAGCTCCTTCTACCTGTAACATGAACCACGATAACAGCTTATGCGATAACACATTTTCAAAAATAAAAATGGCAAATACTCCAAAGGATAGATTTTGAGTGAGTACATAGAGTAATAGTGAACCAAATAAGATTGAATCGGGCATTAATGCACCAATTTCCATAGCGGAATTTTTAATATCATCCAGCAAACCCATGATCCCTAATCAAATCAAATATAAAGCATTCGCACGATCTTATCATAAAGACAGGTATGGGTATACCATCCTATTATAAAAAACTGTTGAATACCGTTCCGGGCCTCATTAAGCGTGGCCGGCCTGATGCTGGTATTGACTGGCTCTTTATGGATTTTAACTGCCTCATTTATCATTGTCTCCATCGGACAGATACGCCTGTTTATCCAGGCGAGGCGGGACGCGAAGAATGGGAACTGCAGTTTATTGCATGTATCGTACAGTATTGTCTAAAAGTCATCAAAGAAGTCTCCCCTCAGTCGGGTGTATTCATCGCCATTGATGGCGTGGTTCCCATGGCAAAAATGCGCCAGCAGCGCCTTCGTCGCTTTAAGTCCGTATGGTTGCGCAAATCGGAGATGGGTGCGGATACGAATGCGACTACATGGGATACCAATGCGATTACCCCTGGAACTCTTTTTATGAAAAAACTGCACGCAGGATTGGCCGATATGATTCGTCATAAGGGGAAGTCCTGGATTCTTAGTAGTAGCGATCAGCCAGGCGAGGGTGAGCATAAACTATTGGCCGAATGGCGAACAGGAAAGTATCAGGGCCATTTTGCAGTCTATGGTTTGGATGCGGATCTCATTGTTCTTTCCCTTCTTGGTCAAGAACAATGCAAGTTATCGAATGAAATATGGCTCTTTCGTGAAGAAGTAGAAAAGGGTCAAATTGCCTATGATGCCATGGGCGAGGAGCAATTTGAGTGGTTTTCTATTCATGCCCTGCGTGACTGGCTTTCCACTGAATTCTCATCGGATCCACATGTGAAACGCCAATTTATTCTGAATTATGCATGTGCCATGTCTGTGCTCGGCAATGATTTTCTTCCCAGCTCCCTTGGACTCAAAATTCGTGAAGAAGGGCATACTGAACTATTAAACCTGCTTCGAGTACAAGAGCCACTCATTGATTCGACTACATTGGAGATTTCCCTAAGCGGACTAACCTCTCTCTTTGCACGACTTGTGATGCAAGAGACAGATCGTGTGGAAACTTACATTGCCAAAAAACGAATGACCGCGCGTGCTCTTACAGGGGAGATTCCCCTTGGAGATAATAATTGGCCTTTGGCTCATGTTGCCGAAGAATGCCTTGTGAATCCAGCGAATAAGCGGAAACTTGCAGATGACTGGCAAACTCGTTACCTGCAGCACTTCTTCCCAGGGCACCGCACCATGTCACATCGTAATGCCATTTGCGAATCCTATCTGTATGGTATTCAGTGGATCTGGGCCTATTACACGGGACATATCTCCTCTGTGTGTTTTAATTGGTACTATCCCCATTCCCTTCCGCCTCTATGGGAGTGGATCTACGATTATCTTCGTGCGCATTCTTTGCCCGCCTTTCCTGAGACAGTGCATGTTCGTGCAGAGGACATTCGCCCCGTCGAACAATTGACACTGGTTCTTCCCTTGGAGAGTTGGTCCTTGATCCCGCCCTGTAAAGAAAAACAATTCCCCTCCCTGGCACCGCAGTTTTATCCTGCCGCTTTTTCGTTTGAGTCAGTGGGGAAACGATTCTTTTGGGAATGTGAGGCACAGATTCCGATGCCGAGTATTTGTGAACTTAAAGGGGTTCTTGCCGCAATGTAATTGGATCAGACGGTTCCTGCCCCATTGTAAATGTGGCCGTTTGCATAAATGATTCAAACCGCTGTCTTGCCTCTTCGAATCCTTCCGCGCCAGGGCGATATCGTTGCTCGGTTTCTACAATGGCACGGGTTTCATCCATGAGTTTCTGAAGAAGATGGCGATCATGCGAGTCATCTACCACAATCTGCTGGAGATGACGGAGGAACTCCTCATGATAGGCGGCAGTGGTCGGATCCATGACAATATTATTTGTAATGAGTTCAAGAGCGGCGCGGGTATGGAGACGACGCTGAAAACGCCCCAGAAACCGATCCAGGATGGGTTTTGTATAGTAGTCGCAATGATGGTCAGCTATATCATATGCGGCATCTAACTTCATGCGACGGCACTCGGTAGTAGTAGGATATTCCTTCTCTGACAGGAAGTAGTAGATATTCCGTTCACAATAATGAAGCTTAATAGCGATGCTCTGTTCTGTCTTCCAACGGTACTCTACCATTTCAAACGAAACAAGAGGGATCGTGGAAAGGTCAATCGCGTTGGCGAAGGAAATATCATCAAATACAGGCACGCAAGCAGGATCATAATCATCATTCAATCGATAGAGGAACATAGGTGTTATTCTATCAATGGATTTATCATATCAATTTTTTATATCCTATTCTGATTTGCCATTATAGATGGAATCATAGGACAGTAATACAATGGCGGTAAAGGCAAATGCGATTCCTACCATTTTGATGGAGCTTATCTTTTCTTTAAAGTAAAACAAGCCTGATGTAGTAACAATGACATCGCTCATAATGTCGTGCATGAGATTCATAACCGTCATGGATTCATATTGTAAGGATTGTAAGAAAATAAGAGGCTGAAAGGAATAAAGCAACATTCCAAGTGGAATAATGGAGCGCCATGTAACGGCACCTATCGAATAACTCTTAAACAATGATAAGACAAATGCATCAATGGATGCCATGACAGTAGCAAATGCAATGGGTAGGAAATTCAGCATCCTTTATTATGATCTCCTATTATTTGCGTATCAACGGATTAAAACTAATTTCGAGGCAAGGTAGGAAGATGGGGAATCAAACATCTATAGATCCTGTTCATCAACGCATGTATTCTAATATGATTCAAATTTATGATCCCAGTAAGCGGATTCAAATCATTCAAACATGTCTTGCCTCCATGGAATATGTCAATTCCTCTAAACGCGCGGGCATCTATAGTTATCTCCTTCACTATGTCTCTACCGTGCAATCCGGTGGAAATCCACCGGTCCTTCCGGGAGAACAGCAGGCTTTTACTCCCTCTGCTGTCCCTCGCACCTTACAGCCCAATATGGCACAGGGAATTGGTGCAACACATCCATCCATGATTCATGCTCCTACTGCAGCAACCTATGCTACGAACTATTCTGCGCCGAATCCAAATTATGCCACACAGGCATCACAATCTTCAAGTTATGCTACAAGACAGCAACAGCAGATTGTTACCCGCACTGATTCTACTCCCAGCTGGAAAGTAATTACCGACACTCCCAAGCAAAAAGCCATGTCCTATTTTGCCTCCTGTCTCGAAGTCCTCGGAATCCAGGAAGAAGTAGCACTCACGGAGGAAACACTGAAAGTCGCCTACAAAAAGATGGCACTTCGCTCTCATCCTGACAAGGGCGGCTCGGAAGAATATTTCGAGGCCGTCACGCG
>Ga0247723_1001065_pt1 | contig 16647 bp, 39 predicted proteins | sample MSEWelMarce5H_FC_FD_189079 | JGI IMG/M metagenome (GOLD analysis project Ga0247723, IMG submission 189079) | Subsurface sediment microbial communities from gas well in West Virginia, United States - MSEEL Well Study Marcellus 5H_FC | ecosystem: Environmental > Terrestrial > Deep subsurface >...
CTGTATAAGCGCTCCATACTCCATTTCACTCCACTTTCCTCCACTCGAAGACAAATCTAAAAAATATCAGTAAGATTTATCTGTGGATAAACCTGTGGATAACTCCTATACAAACCTCTCAAACCAGAGCAAATTGGACATTTGGGACCTGTGGACAAACCTTTGTTTGCCTGTGGATAACTCTAAAAAACCAGGGGATAGACAAACCTCATATCTGGTTTTTGGGCTATAATGGATATATGGACATGATCATTTTCTGCGCTATCCCATATATCCTGGCTATCGCCTTAGCATCTTATATCTGGCGTATCTCCTAATAGGGGTTATATCTTATACTAGGGATTACGATGACTCGTTTTTATTCCCCGAAATTTTGACAAACCGCCCAAACCCCTGTATCCTGGATATATGAACAATGTAAACTTTGACCAACCCCTTAATAAATATATCTTTGAGTCCTGTATCACTTGTGGCAAGTTTATTAGGACAAATAACAAAACCAGGCTTATCCTATTTATGATGGATCATTATGGGGGTGAAGGTATTAAGGTTTGTAATAAGACTTGGTACGGATATTATGTCCATACCCTGCTAAATTGGAAAAATCGAAATTACTAAGGAATGTAGCCATACTTGGTATATGAGAGAACCAGGTATACAGTGTACGAAATGTCTAGTGGTTTGGGAGAGCGATGAGGATAGTAATCTGTCCAATATGTGAGAAAGAATGGGAAGTAAGAAAAGGTTTTGCCCACGACTCTTTATCTAGGCATATGAAGGAAGATCACCGCTAGTGAGTCGTTAGACTCATAGGGAGGTTTGTTATCCTCTATTCCGCCGAATTTTAACCTCTATTTTTGCGCTTGACTTAAATAGCCCGAAAGGATATACTGGATATATGAAGTGTGCTTTGTGTGGTCATGAAAGAACTCCTGAATGTGGATATGCAACGGTCAATGGAAGGTTTATTTGTCATCCAGATGACGATAGAACTTCTGATTGCTATGTTATGCATACTATTTACGGACATAGACTTCAAAATGTGGGGGAAGAAGTAGAATGTTAGCAATTAATGGACCAATGCAGGGTAAATTCTATAATACCTCAGACATAACTAAGACAGTTATTGATCATGTAAGAACTGAGTATGCTATATTTGAACTTACCTATTACCGTACCCGCAATGGATGGGCGTTTCACTCATGGAGGAACCTATTTAGTCCAAGGGATTTTCAGTGACTATTGAAGAAGAAATCACAGAACTTACTGCCAAGTGGTACAAGTATGTTAATTTAGATCATCATAAAGACCGAGATTGCCATTGGTATATAACAAAAACATATTCTTATGGTGAGCAACCATACTATGAAGCACATCACTCAGGGTATATCATTGATCATTGGACCAGCCCTAAATGTGAAACCGAAGAACTTGCCTCTACCATTTTGCGTGATAAGTTGCAGAGAGAACTGGATTCGGCTATAATGGATCTAAACGATAGAATTAAAGATGAATATGCCTTAGAGTGGTTAAATAAAACAGAGCAAGAAATAAAGCAATTAGTAGAGGAGTTAAGATGACTAGGAAATGTTATGTGTGTCGTAGGCATATAGGAGAGAATGATACTTTCTTTGTAAATCCCGCCAATGGTAGGGTTGCCTCTTCTGGAGTCGCCTTCTGTATGGAATGTATCCCAGCACAGGATGTTGCTGATGTTAGCCAGTCTTGAGATTCCAGATCCGTTTGCTACCTTTGTAGCCAACAAGTATGCTAAGACTACTGGTCTTAAGTATAACTTCTTTGCTAAAGAATGGTACCTTAAGACTGCCTGCTGTGGAGAAGAACTGTATGCTCCAAACAAAAAGACTATGACAAAGATACGCCTTTACCATACCAGAAATGAGTGCCTTAATGGATATTAAGAAGTGTGATAAGTGCCACCTAGACTCAAGTGGTGAGTGGTTCTGGGAAGCCCACCAGACAATGCAAGATGGAAACATCTGGTGCGTAAATGCCAAAAGAACCTAAGATTATGAGAATGGACTGGAAGTCCTTAGGCTATGAGAGAGAGTATAAAGATGGAAAAATACGATGGGTACCTAAACAGGTTTACCAAGGAACACAAGACGAACAACCTTCCGCTTAGATGGTTTGCTAACCTATGCGAGAAGCCTGCACATTATCATCTAAATAAGTTCTTACATTATAGTGATCACGATGACTATGGTATTATTTGTAGGTACCACGCAAAAATTGCTCATTGGTTTTATAAACCATATTTAAAGTGGGGCACTGTCTATAAACTAGACAAAGATTTGACTACAACTACAGAATAGGATATACTTAAAACATGACAAAAAAAGAAGAAAAAGCAGCAACTCCAGAAGCAACATCTTGCTTCACATACAAGGTTGAAATGCTCGTACAAATCCTAGCAAAGGATGAGGCTACAGCATCAGATCAACTAGAAAAGCAGGGTGGCTATGTCACCTCTCGCACTGTATCCCTCGTAGATGCAGTATCTCTATACAATGGAACTAAGTAGTGACATCTGAAGAAGCGCTTGCAGAAGCCTTTCGTGAAGGATATAAAACAGGACGAGCAACAATGCGTACTGATATCCTTAATAAGTTAGATACACTTGAGATCAAAGCCAGCGATACCAATGCTGTTGGTATGAAGCATATGGCTAAGAAAGTCACTGAAGAAACTCAGTAATGAAGCCTTGTCCTAGTTGTGGTAGTCCTTTCTTTAATGGCGTATCGTGTCCTAGTTGCTATAATAACTCTAAATCCCTCGAAGATTTTGAGAAGGAGGATGACTAGAAATGCATGACTACAGTTATATGGAGTACCACAACTGGGAACTTGGAAGTGACGACTACTGTGAACTCTGTGGACATTCTTTTAATGAACTGTTTCTTGAGATAGATAATCATTACAAAGATTGGACCCTATATACAAGGGTAGGATGCTATGGTGGTGAACGGATCAACCTTGGTGATGATAAGAGTGTTGAAGACTTCTTAAATATGTATCTTGAGTTTGATGGTTTTGATATATCAATGAAGGCTGAGATCCAAAATATTATTACTAAGAAAGAAATTGAGTGGGGTAAGATATGAGCGAAGACAAGGTTCCTAACTGGACTGAAGCACTGACAGATGAACAGAAGGAAGAGGTCTGGAACTTTATTGTATTTACAGTAAAGGAAATCAGAAATGAGATTGCCAATGATATTCAAGCAACCTCAAACCTTTGGAAGCATAAGGGACTTAATAAGTCACGCAGGACACAGAAAGCATTTGATATCTCTGCAGCAATTGCCAGAGGACAACACGAAACGGGGAAGGCTCAAGATGTACACAGTGAATGAAAGAACTAATGTATTACCTTTAAGATGGTTTGGAAACATTATGAATACCATCGCAGCAGAGTTTCTTATTAAGGCTATTAGGCTTGCAGAGAAGGATAAGTATGGTCCTAGATACTATACTTATATGGGTATTCAGACTGTTTGTTATATACCCGCAGAAAAATGGGCTACATACTATGTCCTAGATGAGTTTAAGGATGATGAGATCTGGTAAATGGCTGATCCAAATCAAACTCCATCTAGAGGTGACTGGGCTTGCCCTTGCAGCGGATGCCAAAAGGCTGTTGCTTGGGAGCGTAAGCAGTTGCTTCAAGAGATATCAAAGCACAAGTTAGACTATGCAACCTATCGTGGCTCTAGCATAGACAAAGATGGAAACATTAATTGGATGAAAGATGATGTTCAAGCATATGTAGAAGCATTAGACTTCATAACTAATTTTATTACTGAAAGAATTCCTAAGCCTAAACCTAGAAAGTAGCAGTTAGCCTCTGTAGTTCAGTGGATAGAACACAGGACTTCTAAGCCTGGTGTCGCAAGTTCGATTCTTGCCAGGGGCACATCAAACAGTAGTTTTAAATATTACAAAACAATACGAAGCAGTATTATCAAAGGTTACAAAGATAAAGTTATATCCCTTTTCCTTTAGGTATTTCTTTAATGGCTCATGTGTGTAGTACACATCTTCAATAATATAGATACCGTTATGTCTTAACTTGTCCCAGGAATTTTCAAGAAGAGTAATGTTTGCATGAGCCTCGTGAAGTCCATCATCTAAAATAACATCAAACTCTGATTCACCAATCTTCTCCCACATAGCAGCAATAGATTCTGGGTCTGTCTGATCAACCTGATATGTCTTAATCCTATCTTCTTCAAAAAGAATTCTGTCATCGATGTCTGCTCCATAGATATCTGCATTCCAGAAGTAGTCTCTCCATCCTCTTAAAGATGCCCCTGGTATTCCGTTTGCAGTCATATTAGATTCTACATCTTCATTATTTGTACCAATTCCACACTCAAAAATCTTTTTTGCGTCATCACGAACTGTTCCAAATAGAATGTGATAGATATCTGTATACCTATTTGCAATCCATCCTGAAGGAGTAAAGTCTACCTCATGAGGAGAACCTTTATCGCTTCCATAATCTTTCATTAAGTGAGACAAGAAGTTAGCGTTCTTATCGTATTCAATAGTTATCTTATTCATCTTATCCCCTATTATTAGTTACGAACTTATTATAAAAATATTCCATTGCCGATTTTGGTGGAATATAATTCTTATCTATGCCACCACGAGTTGTCATTGAATGATAGACAGAAATACTCTTTGATGTTTTCTCTAATATTTTAATTTCTTCTAAAGATTTTGGATCCCATAGTTTTTCCCATTGGGACCAATGTATCCCACAAAATACTTCCATTGGTTGGACATACTGCATTAAATCATATGCTCTAAAAGTTTTATCTACAAGCGCTGGCCCAACATCTGTCCATTTAATCTTAGTCTTATCAAACTGTGTTGACTTCTTAATAAGATAGTTTAATGCTGTAGAATCTTGTGGCAAAGAAAGAACTCCACCTACCACTGTGTCATTTTCTAAGCAAGCATATGTATCTCCAAGGCTATCCCAATCAGGGGATAGGCAAATAGTATCTGCATCCACCCAAGCAAGACCAGTCTTCTTAATCATTCTATATCTAAATAGATCAGAGAAGGCTGCGTAGGTATCTTGTACTAGGAACATCTCTGACTCGTCCATTATATCCCCCGCAAAAGCCTTCTGGACCCCCTCTGGGACCTGCATATCCATATCATATACATAAAGGGTGAGGTCGTGTCCATGGTATATAAAAGAAGATAAAGATACTTCTTGTATTTTTGTCATAGGATTTCCTACCCAGAGTGAGCCAAACTTTGCCATTACTTAGCCTTTAACTTAATACTGGTTGCTTTTGTGTTACTGTGTTGATAAAATAATGGATTTCCCAGAGCATAAACATTAAAATATCTTTGAACAAGTGCAAAACCTTGATCAATATGTCTATCGTTGTCTGCTGACCACTTGGCTACTTTTGTTGCCATATCCTTATACTCTTTACTTATGTACAAGATTGCGTGTGTTGCAAGCATTCCATCTATCTTGAATACATCTTTAAAATGTTTATGTCTCTTGTAGTTAAAGTTGCTTAACTTAGATATGCTGTCTAAGTACCCCCAGTTAGATAGACCAAGGTACACCGCATCTGCATCATCTGGAACTTCTATCACTGTTTCTTTTCTTGATATAACGCAGTCGTCTTCAAGAATAACAATAGGACTATTAGTCTCTTTAGATAAGATGTTATAGTGAGATGTTGCACAGCCAGCCATAGGGTGTCCTGTCATATCTGCTCCTGCAGTGCGAGTATAACTATTTAGTTTTAATTCTTTTCCTAACTGAACCATATCTTTATTACGATCAGGGTGTCTGTCCATATTAATATAGAAGACATCTAAATTTTTAATATCTATCTGCATGTAACCACTGTCTTAGGTTAATTATTGGCTGCCAGTTAAGAACAGTCTTAGCCTTAGTAATGTCTGCCAAAGTTTCTTTCATTTCGCCTGGTCGCTCTGGTATGTGTACTGTCTCAGTATTAAACATAGCAGCAATATCATTAATAGAATAGTTAGTTCCAGATCCAATATTAAATACTGTGCCAAAGTACTTATCATCAATATCATTTAAAGCAGCAGCAATGTTAGCATTGGCTACATCGATAACACTTACAAAGTCTCTTCTCTGCTCACCATCTCCCACAATTGTTAATGGCTTCTCATCTTGTTTCTGTCTTCCAAAGATACCAATAACTGGTGCATATTGACCACGCATAGGTTGATTGCTTCCATATACATTGAAGTATCTAAAGATAATTGTTGGCAAACCAAAAAGATCAGTATACATCTTGCATAGTTTTTCTCCATTAACCTTTGACACTGAGTATGGGTTTAGTGGGTCATCTGGTTGTGTTTCTACATTAGGTAGTTCATTTAGTCCATAGGCTGCTGAGGTTGATGAGTACATTACTCTTTTTACCCCTGCTTCTCTGGCACACTGAAGAACTATGTTTGTACCAAGGGTATTAACATGACTAGCCTTTACAGGGTTTTCTATTGTTGGTCCAATCCTAGACTCTGCTGCTAGATGGAAGACATAATCTACATCATTAAATATGGATCTGATAGCAGAATAATCACATATGTTATAGATATAATTCTTTGCCCCTTCCTGCCAGTAGAAGAAGTCATGAGCATCTGAAGATTCATCATCGATAACACGAACCTCGTGCCCTAAGCCAAGCAACATGGATACAATATTAGATCCAATAAACCCAGCACCGCCAGTAACTAAACTTATAGTCATTATCTACACCCTTTTCCGTTCTCTCTATTATACCTTAACTACCCCAATGGTGGTAGATGCTTCGACTCTGGGATTATATATTTATCTGCAAACTCTTGTTTCAGATTTCCCAATGTCATAAAAGTTGCCTTCTTATCTTGTATAAAGGTTATATCTGTCTTTAATGTTTTAATTTTATAGTCCGTGAATTTTAATAAATAATAGGATAACCAAAGATCATCAACGATCCAGAACTCCTCTGGGCACATGAATAGGTCCTCGTCTAAAAACACCTTAGAAGAGCACACAAGCCCTCCTGGGCCTATGTAGTTGCCTATCTCATCCTTCTCTAGTTTTACCTTTTTGCGGTAGATTGACTCAATTCTATGGGACCAAAAGGACTTTACTACATCTTCCTCATACTGGTCATAGCAGTCCTGAATAAATGATTCTGAAAAAACCTCATCATCGTCTATGAATATAATCTTTTCATATCCCTCTTTTGCTAACTCATTAGCCAATATAAATCTACAGAAAGGCTTGTATTCATTAAAATAGTTAATGATTGTGGTGTTAATGTTTAGTGGCTGAATAAACTTACGGACAAGGCCTAATAGTTTTTCTTCTTTATCTGAGTTATTACAAATAAAAAAATCAAAGTCTTTATTGGTTTGACTTAGAAGGCATTGGCCAGTCATTTTTATATTCTCCAACCTTATATAGGTGCAAAGAATAAGCGCTGTTTTTGACTTTTTATTTACAATACTCTCGTGAATTAATTTACCCATCATTATCAGTATACATCAAAGAGAGCCAGCCTATCTCTAGACTGGCCTCTCGATGAAGTTTGTTACTTTGTTTCTGTCTTCTTCTTTGCTGCTGCCTTCTTAACTGGCTTAGCAGTCTTAAGAGCAACCTCTACCTCTTCTACGGTAGGGATGCGACCAAACGACTTATCATTTGGATTGACATAGCGGATTGCTACTGGGATGATTGCTCCAACAAGTGAGTATGCAAGATCAATTGGATCTGTTACTCCAGCCATGTATAGAGTTGTTGCTGCACCAAGAACTGATCGTCCGTATGAAGCAAGCATTGCTTTTAGTTGTTCTGTTTTCATTATTCCTCCTAGGATATAACTCGTGTTAGTAATGTGAAACCAATCCATAGACCAATAATTCCTGCGACTCCCGCAAAAACTGGTGGTGCTGGTACTGGCAATTTGAATGCTGCGAACACGACACCGCATCCAAAACCTGTTAGTGTTGATAGTAATATATCTTTCATTTTGCTTCTTCTACTTCCCCTGGCAATAGTTTTTTAAGTTCATTGTATGACTCAACTATCTTTTTCATTGAATAATAGTTTGGTTGCATAGCCATAACATCCCCATACTCTTTAAAGTATTCAATCTCTGGATCAATATCTTCAATAAACTTTTTCAAACCATCTTGGACTTCTTCAATATATTGAAATGCCCAATCACGAGAATCAGAGATAAACTTAATAAAGTTGTCTTTGTGAATATCACTTTCACTTCTAGACTCTGTATCAAGTTCATTAATGATCTCTTGCAACTTTGCACTTGCTGCAAGTAGTTCTAGAAATGCCTTTTGAGATTTGCTAAGTTTCTTTAGTGTAATAATATAAGCAGCACAAAAAGATAGTGCAGATGTTCCAAATAGCAACCACGCATAATCTTGTATCATTGCAGTGCCTCTCTAGTTACTAACACAATAGCCCCTTCCATCTCTAACGCTTTCTTTAGTTGTAGCGTGTATTGCAGGGCTGCGATTTTATCATCGTGAGCCATACCTGCAAAATGCTTCTCATCTAATTTTATCGTAAGAAAGTGATCATTGTCAATAAGTTCAATAGAAAATCCCTTTGGAGGCTGAACTGCGTGAAATGCTCTACGCATAGCATCCGTATACATTATTTAACCACAGTCTTAGGTATCATATTTACTGGCTCTTTAGACCAATGTATATAAGATTTAATATAGACTACTGCATAAGCAATTGCTGAAAATATAAAACCATATTGCTTTGTAATTAAAGCATAGGCTATCCACAAACACTCGTTAAATAAAAGGACAAACCATCCCCAGATCGTTTTACGACCTACAAAATATATTCCTGTAACTCCTATTACTGCTAATATCCAAGACCACATATCACTTCTCCATTGTTAAAGACTGCCAGGTATCTGCCCAGTCTTTTTTTGTTTTATGATTATTAAATTCTCTTGATACGCTTCCAGTATCTAAGAACACTCCACCCCATACGCCCCATTCTTTTCCAGATACTCCTACTGCAAAACATCTTTTTGCTACAGGACATCCAGCACAAATAGAATCTACTGCTTGTCTAACAAGAGTATCTTCTTCGTACTTATCAAAGAATAGATTTGTATCAAGGCCAAAGCAAGCGCCTTCATCTTTCCATAAATGTTGTTTCATGGTCAGACCTTATACTTGTTTGGAATCTCCCAGCCATTGCGATCAAGAGTGAACAGTTTTTGTGTGTACCATTTGTCCTTAATGCGAATGCCGTTTACAGCAGTTCTACCAATATCCGTTTGCTTACGCTCTGCAACATCCCAGCCAACCCATGCGAGTGACGAATTTGATGCTACGATCTTTTCCATTGCTTCTAGTTTATTAACTAACACTTCTTACCCCTTTTATTAGTACCGAAAGATTCCGACTTCGACATTTTTTTCTTCAGCAGCAGTTACCAATCTTGATACAGGCTGCTTAGGATTGCTCATGAAAGCAAAATAGTTTACGTATTCAAGATTTTCTTCTACCCAAGAAGAAGGAACTTTATAAAACTTGATCTTGCGACCACGGGCTTTCATTCCTCGTTCTGATAAATTTGAAAACTCTGATACAAAAGAATTTATTCGTGCTGGACCAACAGAGTAGATTACAAAATCTGTATCGTCGCTAGACATTCCAGACATTGCCACACCCATAGCACGAATGAAGACACTGTAGTCGTCAAACTCACTCGTTCCCTGCACTGCTACTATCATTCTTGCTTCCATTCTTAAGGCTATCCAGTATGAATAGCATCTTGTCAATGTCTTTTTTAGACATACTTGTTGTGTCAATAGGATGAGCAGTCCCAGGTTCTGGCTTCCCATCTATCGCATCTGATACATAGAAAATATTATTAGAAACCCAGTAAGCCTGATCATCCATAATGATTACCTTAATCATATCCTTTCCTTGCAGTTTTGTCAACTGCGAAGGTGGCTCTTCATCAAAGTCATCATGCCCAGCATCAAAGAAGTGCTTCATCATTTCATGCATATCACTTTGCGTATGCAAGTTTTTAGCAAAAGATTGAGATTCTTTTTTACTGATTACTTTAATTATAGACCAAGACAAGACAGATGTCAAGATGACAACTACGATATATTCCATCGCTAGTCCTTTCTAAAACTAAATGCGCTTCCTACCCAAGCCTTTGCTGCCTTGCTTTTTTCTCTTTCAACAATAGCACGACTCCAAGAAAATCCTGCGTCTCCGCCCCAAGCATCCCACATAATTCTTCCATTAGATGGAAACTCTGGTCCATCATAAAAACCTTTTCCTTTTTTATCTACTTCGTGACGAGAAAAGAATGAGTACATTCTCTTAACTGTATCAAGAGACATTGCAGATCCATTTACGATATCTGTTGCACGACCCCAACCTACTGGAGTACCAGCACCTGTTGCCTTACCATCTTCTTTCCACTTCAATGCTCGTCTTGCTGCTGCCTTCATACCAGATGTTGGTGAATATGTCTCAGCCATTACTTGGTAAACTTTCTTGGATCAAACTGTCCATCCCAAACATTGCCCTTAGTTACCCCATCAGACTTGTAGGTTCCACCACGGCGCTTATATTCTTGAACTACCCATGAATTTGCAACAGCAGATGGATATACATCAAACTTATCCTTTGCTGCCTGTACTACTCTTGCATAGAGTTTTGGGTTAGATGGAGTAGATCCACCGCTTCTTGGTTCAATCATTTCTCCATAGTTTGGCTTCTTTGCCTTGCCAATAGAATTATCGTATGCATCCATTAAATCTGGCTGTGAATTCATATTTGGCATATCTTCTACTGTCAACTCTGGTTCAACTGGAAGTGGATCAATAGGAATAAATAGATTCATAGTGCACGCAGAGTATGTTCTTGTTGCTTCCCATAGTCCGCTTTCTTCTTGTTCAAATAGTTGAATCAATACCGCTGGGTTTTCTGCAGTTGCTTCAAGCGTGTACTCTCCACCAGGAATGCCAAGCATACCTTCACGCATAACATGAACAACTTGTCCAATATGGAATTCTTCATCTCCACCGTGTGCGGTCATTGCCCAATCGCCTTCTTTAAGGTTAGGCATTGATTTACCAATATTGCCTTCACTACGGTTAATAGCAAAAATCTGTGCTGCTGCTGCTGCACGTGTCTTATGGCATCCCATTACTTCGTTTGTTCCCTCTTTGAGTGCGGGGAACCCTGAGCAACCAAATGATCCTTTTGTTCCAACTCTATATGGCATAGCAAACCTCCTAGTTTATATATTCATTATATCAGAATTTGTGTCTTATTGTCCGTCTGCCATTAGACTTTCTAATTGTTCCCTAGTCTGTGCTCCAGAGGCTCTCTTGATCTCTACCCCGTCTTCTAAGACAATAAAGGTAGGAACAGACTTAACTTCAAATGACTTAATTAACTCAGTCTCTGAGTCAGCATCAATTACTTGGAACTTAACACCTGAAGACTCACGGTTTAACTCTTCTACTATAGGCTTTACCTTTTTACAAGGATGGCACCAGTCAGCAGTAAAGTATAAGATGTGCCTCACTTACCTGATTTCTTTCTAGCCTTTACAAGAGCGTCAAAGTCCTTTACCTTGGTATCCCCAAGATATCCCCAAGCGTAGCCATCATTAATCATCTTATCATTGAGTGACTCTGTATCTCCATTAACGTATACCCAGCCTAAGATACGACCATACTTTTCAGATGAATCCATCTTCTCAGTCTTAATAATAACCGACTTGGCATCCTTTAAATGCTTCTTTAGATACTCTTTAGACTCAAGTCCAAGAGCCTTCTCTTTAAGATCTTTTGTGCGAGACTCAGGTGTATCAATACCAGCCAATCTTACACGAGACTGAAACAAAATATCAAACCCTAAATCAATAAGAACATCAATGGTATCTCCATCTACGATGTTCTCTACTTTTCTTACATAATATTCATACATTAGTAATCTTTCCCCTTAGCCTTGTTTTCAATTAACTTATCTCTTTCATCAATAATAGTGATCATAAAAGACATCATCTTTGCATATGTCTCTGGGTTATCCATGATCTTATTATAGTGGTGACCGCAAAACATTAGTTCACCAGATAAGCCAGTTACCTGTACTAGCGCTTCTGCTGCACAAGAATCACAGCGATCTGTCGCCTTAAGAATCCACTTTTTTTCTTCAACTTCTTCTGCAATCATAGTACTCATAGTATACCGCTACTTTCTATTGTCAGTTTTATAAAATCCAGAACCATTAAAAATTACCTCTGTAGTTGAGTATACACGAGCCAGTGGTAGAGTGCAAGTTTCACACTCATACCCTGGATCGTTGTCTTTAATAGAACGAACTTTAACGACTACACCTTCGCAGGTGCCAGTACATGTATATTCGTATGCAGGCATTTTATTAGTTAACGCCCTTTAGTCTACGGAATGTTTCTTCATCAACAATTCCAGTGACCTTTAGTGCCTCTTTCTTTTGAAATGCTTCTACTGCTTTCTTAGTTCCTGGACCGAATGATCCATCTGCGTTAATCTTGAGTAGTGTCTGAACATTCTTGACTCCAGCGCCCTTTGAACCAACCTTCATTGGCTTAAATAGTTTAACTGGAGGAACTACTACTCCTTGTGATTTTGCAACTTCTGCTAGTGCAACCTTCTTATCTTCAAGTGTTGCTCCTGAAGTTGATGCATCTGAATCAGGATAATCTACCTGTCCATATCCAGCAATAAAGATTGGAAGGTTTTTCTTGTTTGGACCGTAAGCACGAAGTTTAAAACATGCTTCTCCACCATTTGACTGGCTTCCCTTCTTGCCATCTGGCGATGTATTTCCTTCTGCACAAAGAGCAGTTCCATCTCCATTATCCTTAACAACCCAACCTACGTGATCAATATCACGACCACCTGGGAAATCAAAATAAACAACCCATCCTGGCTTTGGCTTGTTTCCCTTTACAGGAATCCACTTACCTTTGCTCTTGAATGCTGCTACACCTGCTGGTGTATAAACTGTATTTGGAACCTTTACTCCTGCTTGGTTCGCTGTCCACATAATAAATGATCCACACCATGGCAAGAAATTAGCCTTTGTGAATGCTCCATATTTTGTTTCATTATCTTTTGGACCTTCAATAGTCCCAATTTCTTTACCAATCACTTCAAGTAGAAGTGCTACTGTACCTTTTGCTGCAGCCATAAAAACCTCCTAAGTTTTCGTCTTTCAATTATAGCATTACGCTGTCTTCTTTGTCAACCTGGCATAGGTTCTTAGTCTATGGCAGTTTGCACATACTACTTCACATTTTGCAATCTCTTTTTTGATTGCTGCCCAGGAAAATCCATCGTGGATCATTCTGGAAATATTATATTTTTTATCTTTAAGGTGATCAAAATCTAACAGTATGTGATTATTAATTCCACAATCTACACAACCAGATGCCTCTTTAATCTCTGACAGTCTTTTTTTAAACTGCTGCTTATTATAATGAGCCAACTCTTTGTTAGTCACAAATAACATTATATCAGGAAATTAAAAGCCCTACACAGGTATTCCAGGCACAATAGCCACGGTCAAACAAATGGGTAACTAAGCCATCTCTAAGGTCCTGTGTAGGGACTTCTTATATTATACTACTTGATTTTAATTGTCTTAGGCTTTTTGTCTTCTGGAACAACACGATCTACATTGATGTGTAGCATTCCATCCTTAAGTTCTGCACCAGACACTTCCATATATTCACCTAGAGCAAAGGATCGAACAAACTTTCGACCAGCAATACCCTTATGAACAATCTCTGCATCTGTAACTTCTACAATCTCACCCTTAATAATAAGTGTTCCATTATCTACTGAAACATCAATATCATTTTTTGTGAACCCTGCAATTGCGATAGACAATCTATATGTATCTTCATCTAGTTTGATAAGATCATACGGAGGGTATGACTGTGAGTTTGTTTTATGTGCAGTGTTTAAGCGGCTTAACTCTCTGTTAAAGCCAATAAAAAAAGGATCATTGAATAGATCCATTGCGAACTGTGTTACCATTTTATTCCCCTTTCAAGCGAATAAGTTAATGTACCCCCGTAGGCAGTACAATACTATTATATCAAACTTTGGAGCGAATAGCGAGAATCGAACTCGCACATTAACCTTGGCAAGGTTACGCACTACCACTATGCAATATTCGCTTGGCTGGGCTGGTAGGCCTCGATCCTACGACTTGCGAATTAACAGTTCGCCACTCTACCAACTGAGTTACAGCCCAATATGACTAACGATTACTTAGCAAAGCATCTAGCCTTGGCTTGAAGTCCTCATTATCATATGCCCCTCTTCCAAGATTAGCAAACCTTGTAGTCAGGACAATATTATCTTTATGATATCCTCTTGATGAGTCTATTCTATCTACTGATGGGGCAAATGGAGAGCGACTAACCAGCAAATCTACTAGGCTCATATCAATATTAAGCCAGTAGCACTTGCCACCTTGCTTATCCCATTGCTCTTTTAAATCTTCAAGGGTGATGTCAAGGTCGTGTCTACTTGTAGACTGATTACCTTTTCTAATTCTTCCCTTTAGTTTTGGATTTGTTTCTACCCTGCCACCCGCAGAGCCAGTAGTTGCAGACATATTAACATTTGTCCACAACTTCTTCCAACACTTATTTTCTAGTCTTTGATCTTCACTACTACTTGACAAGGGTCCCCACCGCTTTCCCATTCTGCTTCTTCTTCTTCACTCATAAAGGGATCTCCTTCGTGTGTGTTGCAAAACGGTTCAGTAATCCATCCCCGCTCTATTCCATTCTGAATCCAGATTTCAAACTCTAGGCTATCTTCTTCGTTAATCATATTACAATTATACTCCTAACAAGTCACTACGTCAACTGGACCCATACACGATGGGCTAAACTTAATTGCAGAGTTTACTGCACCCACAGCACGCTTTCTTGCATCTTTGGTTTTTTCTGTAGCATTTAGATAGCCATAGGCATACTCTGCACCTGAACCCATAGCAAGATATGGCAGGGTATATTTAGATAATGACATATCGGCAGAACTGTGTTCATATATTTGTCCACGAACTGCAATAATCAAACCAAGATCTCCATCTTTGGAAGTATCTACCCAAAAATCATTATAGAATGATCTAAGTTGTTTGATAAATTTAGTCTGCATAAACTTATCTGTATCTTTAATGTCTGGAACATAGGGGTTAAAGTTATATCGGATCCGTTCACCATCCATTGCTCCAGCATAACCAATTAAATAAGGACCAAGTTTCCAAACCTTTGGACTTGATAAAGCAAGAATGGTATTGTCATCTGAAGCACCACGCTCACCAGCCATATAGATCTTATTATTTACTTCATCACGAACGACTGCAATACAAGTCATGCAGAAAACCCCTCCCAATTGGATATATTTAAGTATACCATCCCCTGGGAGGGGCTGTCAAACAAGGTCAAATATGCTTAATTAGGCTGTCTTTGATTTTGATCTGCGGATTTCAACTGCTGCATCTTGTACAGTCTTTGCATTTTTATCTGTGGTAGAAAATGCTGCGTTGATCTCATCTCTTGTAAGTTTTCCGTCATCCATAAATGCACGAGCCAACTTCTCAACAACAACTGCTACTGCGCTAAGGCCTGCTACTGTCATTGCTTTTGCTACTGAGATGCCTGCGATTGCGCCAGCGCCGATTACTGCTAGTGCATTCGCTGCAAATACCGCAACAATACGCATGAGAATATTCCAAATATTTGTAATACTGTTCATTTTTACTCCTCTCTATTTCTAATAGGACTAGTTACAATCCAAAGTGTAGTAGTTGCCATGATTCCATATCCAACTATTGTTTTTGCACTACCATCTAATACAACCCAGGCAATAAACATTCCAAGAAGAGTCCAAGCCTGATCTATTAGATCTTTGATTATATTTTTTATTACTCTTACCATTTTCTTCCTCCTCTTGAACCTGGTGAGTTTGCGCCTGAGCCACCGCCACCACCAGAACTTCCTCCTCCACCAGTACCTCCACCAGTGGATCCACCTGCTGCAACTGCTGCTGCGTTAATTGCTGCACCTGCTGCTACAACTGTAGCCACTACCATATCTGTTGCTTCTTCTCTTTCAGCATCAGTCATATCTGCACCAATGCTTCCAAGTGCTGCTAGTGCTGCTCCTGGATCTGTAAAGGCTGCTGTAAGTAGTGCTCCTGGATCCTGAACTAATTCAACATTTGCTGCAACCTCTGCGGTAATAACAAGGGTATTTCCATTTTCGTCAGTACGAATTTCTACTGGAGTTGTTGGGGGTAGGTCTGCATATGAAACTCCAGATGCTTTAACATCCGCTGCAGAGATTGACTCTCCAGGCTTAAGATCTGCTACTAATGCTGCTACTACAACATCTTTTTGCTCCTCAGTTAATTCTTTACCATCTTTAGCCTCTTCAAGTATTTCTTTTAATTCTTCTTCTTCAGCCTTGGCTTTTTCTTCTTCAGCCTTTGCCTCTTCTAATTCTTTTTCTTTTGCTTCAGCCTCTGCCTTTGCATCTTCTTCTGC
>Ga0247723_1001066_pt1 | contig 16637 bp, 22 predicted proteins | sample MSEWelMarce5H_FC_FD_189079 | JGI IMG/M metagenome (GOLD analysis project Ga0247723, IMG submission 189079) | Subsurface sediment microbial communities from gas well in West Virginia, United States - MSEEL Well Study Marcellus 5H_FC | ecosystem: Environmental > Terrestrial > Deep subsurface >...
GGATTAATGATACCTCAAATTCGTTCGCAGCGCCAAGAACCTATTGAAATTCCTCTTGAAAAGACATTCTTGGAATCATTTGGTTCATCTCCTGAAGACTTGGTATGCAAAACAATTCCTGGGAAAAGCGATCCCGATCACACTCGACCATTGTCTGCAGTGTTGGATGTACGAGATGAAATTCTAGACAAACTTGTAAAACTTTTTGCACGAAAGTCTGTATGGTCATTTGCAGAGATGAAAAAGACCCCTGAACTACGAGTATATGACCCAGATACGTTGATATATATTCTACAAGATGCAATTGAAACGGGGTTTCAAGTGAAAAACAAAGCAGGACAGGTTGGAGAAATAGAGTCACGTGGGGACATGTACGCATTCGGAAAGGGAAATCTACAAGAACGCATGTTTCTTCCCGAAACAGGGCAACTTGTTCCACTTGCAGAAGAAACAATTGAGATACAGAAATCGACCCTGGCAGAGAAACGTGCGTCCTACAAATGGGTGGTAGATACATTTCCTCCAGAAGTTCTCGATTGGTTTATTGTTGACCAAGTTATGACACAAGAAGAGAAGATAGACCATTTGAAAACCGTCGACTGGAAAAACCCCCCTTTGTACGCAGAAAGAATACGGGTTGGAAACATGTATGCTATTGCTCCTAATAAGATTCTGAATTCAGCATTTGAAGAATTCACACCCATCGGAGAAGAGGCGGATACGATTAGGAAATGGGTGAATGAGAAAAAGGAAGAATACCTACGTACTCGAAAGCAACTGTATGCAACCGTTAAAGACGGAACGTTGCAATTCAATCTAGACGAAAAAGCATCGACACTCAAACCTGCCGAAAGAAGCAAAGTTATCAGTGGACGGGCATGCACAAACTATCCAGAAAGTCTTCTCAAATTGCTTGTAGAGAATATCAGTGGATCTCCGTTTCCTAACGCAGTAAAGACAAAGTTGGACAGATGCCAGTTCATAAGTCTTTTGCTACGAGATGCAATTCTCAAGAAAAAAGAAGGTATGCTATGGTGGACTCCCGAAGAATGGTCATTCTTCACAGAAGATTCAACTCGTAAGGAGCTCCTCTCTCGTATCAAGTAGACGATTGAAAGCAGCGTTCCATGTATAAAACGCCTGCCTCCAAAACTGCGCAGTTTCTACGCACGTACACCAATCAAGGGAGTTACTAAATAATGCAGCAGCATTCTCATCTGCAAAGTCACAACATGTGCCCTTGTCAAACGCAGTCTCAGCATCTTCGCATCCTTTCTCTGTCTCATAACATGCACGCTCGAAATACGAGCGGACATACTCTGTAAACGTCGCATCATAGAACAGTTCCCTACAAGACGTCCAGGCAGGAACTGCTTCGTTCCATCCATTTTGGACCATGATCGTGAGAACGTCGAGTGCCGACATTTTTGTACCATTCATTTCATGTATGAAAAAAGAATCCATTTTTAGTATGAAAAAAGAGATCTAGTTTAGTTCGGTGCAACGAGAGACGTCAACCGGAGGATGCTTTTACGCATCGTCTGGTTGCCGTAGTCCTTGTTGACCGCGCTGTAGCGTGCCTGCCAAAGTGCCATCCGCTTCTGAGACTCGCGCATCATCATCTGAATGAAGTCGTCGAGAACTGCCGCGCAAAACACCACCTGCTTCTCAGGATAGTTTGCGTGCTGCATCTCAATGTCTTCGAGTTCCTTGATGTGGAGGGTCGTGTCGTGAGACGTGCCCTTCGCGAGTTCCTTGATGTGGTTGATAGTCTTCTGTACCGGAGTGTGTGCCATTTTAGATTCTTTGCTGCACTCATTCCAATTTTCTATACTGAAAAAATCCATTTTTACTTACGGAGATATGCAGAGCGTTCTTCTTCTGTCATCGCATGAAATAGGATGTTGTCGAATGTATGACTGACCCAAAGTCGCATCATACCCTGACAATCAAATCCAGTATAATCACAGGATGCTGTATAGAAGAAGTAGTTTCCATTCTCAAGTCTCCCAAGTGCCTTCCAAGGGCGTCCATCATTTTCTCCCTCTTCAATCCAGAGATGCTCTCTGATATTTGAAGGAAAGGTTCCAGCGTCTGCCTGTTCGATATCTACAGGAATCGGTCGGAGGATTTCAGAGACCTCATAATATGACCCGATGAAAGAGTAGGGATATTCCATTTGTCTTGATTGAGTTTCAAGTGAATTAATACAGATCCATTTTTATGTAGGGAATGAAATCGCGATCTCTCTCGATTTGATTCCAATAACTCCAATGTCTTCGTTCATATACACATGAATAGGAGATTCAAAATTCATACATGATTCATTGCAGATGTCTTCACTGACAAACACAAGTTTATCTGTGCGAATCGTCACCAGTTCATTGTTTTGGCGAACCTGAAATGTACGTGTAGCGTATAGATTCAGTACTACACATACAGAACGAGATCCATCTGTATTCACACGAACCGCACAAATACTTTTATCATTAGAAAGATCATCTACAATTTCATCACATGCATATGCATCTCCGAAGAAATACTTTCCAGGTGGAAGAGATTTGAGATGAAATGTACCATCTACATATTCCGTCCAAAACCATCCATCTTTGCGAGTGTATTGACGACGCCCATCCTCATGAATAAGAACATCGTACTGAACACGCTCTTCGTCTTCCCGTTTACGCTTCATTGTAACTTGTGCCATATTTGATTGTCCTACTGATTCCTTCGCGAAAATCCGTTCTTAAAAATGAATCGCCTCCTACACAAGGGAGGGATAGTAAAATGGATCCTCTATTCGAACGCCGAAGCATGGTAAAAAAGGTACATGTCCCGTCTCGATACATCCAGAAAAACATCCAATCCTCTCTCCTTGCCCAACTTAAATTTGCATACGAAGGGAAATGTCTCTTTGAAGGATACGTGCAACCCGATACAATTGGGATTGTCAAATATTCCCTTGGACGTGTAAACATTCTAAAAGGAGGTGTCGATTACAATGTCGAATTTCAAGCAGATATCTGTATGCCCCATGCGGGGCAAACCCTTCGTGCACGAGTTAATCTCAGAAGCAAAGTAGGAATCCACGCAGAGATTGCCCCTGTGAAGGTGCTTATTCCCCGAGACCTTCATATTGGAGTAGAAGACTTTGAAACAATTGAAATGGATCAAGAGATTGAATTCGAAGTTGTCGGTGCCCAGTTTCGCCAGCAAGATAAGGATATCATTGTTGTTGGGAAACTGAAATCTGCAATTGCTCCTGGGGCACTTCCTTCTCTTCTTTCAACCCCAGCAGATCGGGAACTCCTTGTCGCATCTTCCATGGGAACATCAGAATCAGAAGAAAAGACTGTCAACGTTGTTGCAGCACCTGCAGGAGAGAAACCCAAAAGGAAGTTAAAGCGAAAGACCGATATTCCTTCAAATGAACCGCCAGCGCAAAGAATGGATGAAGGAACAACTTGACAAGTTGGATACGAATGAACATATCCAAATTCTTTCGATTGTTAAACGACACACGCAAAGTGTGACGACAACGCCGTCAGGTGTTCTCGTGTCTACAGAACACCTGACAGATGAATGCCTCCGTGAGATGGAAACGTATATTCTTTTTTGCATTGATCAACGTCAGCGCATCGATTCAGACATGAAAACGCGCAAGACATATGAACGAATGGTTAATTAATCAGGGACTGCAGTACGTGTGACTGACAGATTCCGTCCTCCAGATAATGTGACGGTGTAGTCTATTGAACTGGGAATCTGTCCAGTAAGGGGTACTTTTGCTTCTCCATGAACGGTATTCCCCTTTGGAATGGTTTGAGTTATTGACCCATTCGAGGATGAAATAAGTACATGTACATCAGAAGGTGCGATATCGCTATACAACATACCATATGACACAATCAATGTCCTTCCGTCAAGTTCTCCTTCCACTTGAAGTACATCTAGGTACGGATTAGGAGACGGCGGCGGCGGAGGAGACGGTGGTTGAGGGGTAGGAGGTGTGTCTTTTTTGAATACTCCTGCAACATAGAGAAGAACTGCGCTAATCGCCAATGAAATCAGAACGGCAACAAATGCCGCAAAAAGATTCCAATCCATACTTATTGTTTCTACAAGATTAAGGTGCAAGTCCCGCAGTTCCTGAAAAGGAATCAGAGACACCTCCAGATAGAGTTACCACAAAGTCAACTTGAGGGTCTTTACCGTGCTGAGAAGGAATGTGCAAAAACATATGACCCGTAATAGGAGACCCCGACTGAATTGTTTCAGAACTTGAATGCCCTCCCGCAGAGAGTGTAACAACAACATCTGCAGGCGCACGCATTTCACCTGTCGTACTATAATCCACACTCAACTCGGATCCCTGAATCTGCCCAAATGCAGAAAGGCCCGCGGATCCCCCCTTTTTAAATACACCTGCCGCCCAAAGAATCAACAGGACCGCAGCAACAACTGCGAGTCCGATCAGTCTATATTTGAGGCGCTTGTCCATTCTTTGTGATTATCCAAGAATGTGTTTCTCTACTCCGCCATGTCCTCCAATGTTCGAACGTTGAGTTCCGGGATGGTATCCGGGTGCATTGTTGCCCCCCGCAACAACACCTGCTTTCTTCGGACCCCAAACACCTGTGAAATAGAGAACAACCATAAAAACCGCCGCAATCACGACAAGAAGACCGACAATCTTCATAATACGCTGACCTTTCATTTTATATTTATGTGAGAGAAAACGGACAAACCTTCTCCAAGAATAGAGTAATGGAAATGGAGGGTCCAAAGGAACTCGCCGACTTTCTTGATGTCGCACGTCGCGACCAGAAAGCAGAACTCGAATGCAAAGTTCTTGCTGGAAAAATCCAAACGAAAGATGTTGCAGACAGACTTCTGAATGCAATTAAAACCCTTTCGATTGGACCTCCGGTAGAAACAAACCTTCTGCGTATCATGTACCCGGACGACATTCGTGTTGAGGTAGAATCGCCTCTTCACATTCAGAAGGTATGTGCGAACAACTCTTTCAAGGGTATTCCACTGGTGGTTCAACGCAAAGGAGGATATTACACTCGTCTACAGGATCGCACGAAAAAGGATACAATCGATGTCTCGGATTTCTACACACGTTTTACTCTTCGATTTGAAGAGGAAGTTCGACGTGATTGGGATGCAAGTCCTACAGATCCTCGAGTTCAAATGATTCGACTTCTCTCTCGTAAAAGTTTCCGAACGACAGACGGATACTTTCAGATTGATTTCAGCATGGTAAAGTCTCGTCGTGACAAACGACATACTCTTCGCGATGTTCTCAAGGAATCTCACGTCTACGAACTTGAAGTGGAGTTCCTGAAGAAAGAATCCCAGACATCATCGGATGATATTGCGAAAGCGCTCCAAAAGATCGTTAACACTCTTCTACAGGCATACCAGCGGTCTCCGTATGTTCTTGGTGAGGCAGATCAGATTCGGTATGCGGAAGAACTTCGTCTTTCAGGAATGAGACTTTACGATATCGTTACACTTGAACGGCGCCATCTCAAAGAAGACAAACTTCACAACATTCTGAATGGGTATACTGTGACGAACAAGGCAGACGGAGAACGTGCAGGACTTTATGTTGCCCGAGACAAAAAGGTACTCAAGATCAACAAGAAATTCACACAGATCACATGGACTGGAATCACTGCAATAACTGATGCACACGTTGGGGATTTTGTTGACGGGGAATACATTCCTGACCGGAATCTCTTCTGTATCTTCGACACGTATCACTACAAAGGTCGCAATACACAACAACTCCCTCTCATGAAGACAGACGAAGATACTGCAAAGAACCCTCTTTCTTCGCGACTCGGGTGTGCTAAACTCTTCGTCGATGATCTGAAACGTGAATTCATTATGCAACCGTCTGCAAATCCCATTCGCATTGAAACCAAACTCTTTCTTGCAGGAGATGGTCCGGGAATCCACGAAGCAGTCTCCAAACTTTTGGATACAAAGTTTGAGTATGAAAATGACGGTCTTATCTTTACACCTCGTCTTTCACCTGTTGCGCCTCCTGCGGATAGCAAAGGGGACACTTGGTTGTACGTCTACAAATGGAAACCTTCTTACCAAAACAGTATCGATTTCCTCCTTCGATTCACAGGAGAGAAGACATACGATTCTGTTCTAAACACCGAAGTACGCATGGGAGAGGTGTATGTAACACGAACGATCAATGACGATGTTATCGTATATCCGTGTGAAACCATGACAGGGGAATATGTTCCTCCTCGTATTGCCGAAGATATGGAACGCCTCGGAAAAGGTGCACGGACTCCTGCTCTCTTTCAACCATCGACTCCTCGAAATCCTGATGCATACAAGATTTATGTACCAATTGATGAGAGAGGTGTCGGGTATGACCAGGAGAAAAATCGTGTGGACGACAATACGATTGTTGAGTGTCGGTATGACGTTGATACGAATCGTTGGTCAATCATGAGAACCCGTTATGATAAAACATACGAATACCGTGTCAACAAAAAACCCATGTTCGGCAATGCGGTTCGTACTGCAGAATCCGTATGGACGTCGATTCACATCCCCGTAACAGACGAGATGGTTCGTGGAACTGTTGCGATTGATGATTCTCTTGAAGATGAAGTGTATTATCGAGAGGAAGACAATCGTCGCACAAGCGTACTTGCACCTGTTCGCAAGTTTCACAATCGTATCAAAGAGTCTCTCTATTCGCAAGGTGTCAAAGAAGGAGACACTCTTCTAGAACTTGCGGTTGGTCGAATTGGAGATCTAAACAAGTGGAAGACAGCAAAACTTTCCAAAGTAGTCGGCGTCGATCTCTCTCGACAGAATCTTCAGATGGCATGCAAGCGTGTTCTGGAAGACAGGATCAAATACCCCATGGACAATCGTCCGTATATGTTGTTCATCAAAGGAGATATGACAGAACCTCTCTATGATCAGGAAAGCAAATATTATTCGATTCTTTCTGGAAAGGAGAAACCAACCACGAAATATCTAGAACAGTTTGAAGGTCTTTCGCGTTTTGATTCTGTGGCATGCCAGTTTGCGATGCACTATGCATGTGAGACAGAAGAGATCTTCCGTGCATTTGTTCGCAATGTTACGACCCATTGCAAGTCTACATTCTTTGGAACATGTTCAGATGGTGCATCGATCTATTCTCTGCTTGTTGGACGAAAGAATTACATCTTCACAAATGGACGTGCAGTTGGAGCAGAATATGTAAAGGAATACGAAGACCGTGAGATTTGGAGAGAGGAATTCGGTATGCCAATCAAGGTGTCTCTTGAAACAGTTGAATCCCCTCAACGCGAATATCTCGTTCCGTTCGGAAAAGTTACCGAGATATTTGCTGAGAATGGGTTTGAACTTGTAGAAAGCAATCTGTTTTCAGAACTCTATACCCGTCAGACGCTCGTCAACCTCTCACCTGAACAACAGATGTTCTCGTTTCTCAACCGTTCCTTTGTCTTCCGTCGTTCGGAGAGCAAAGAGCGGAGTGGCAATGAAGCGAAGAAAGCAGAAGAACCGAAAGTAGAGGAAGCGGAACGTGATAAGGCCGTAGAAGAGGTACCGAACCCCGAAAAGAAGACACGGAAACTCCGGAAAGGTGGAGGAGAAACGCCCGCGGAACCTCCAGTACTCTTTCTTGGTGCCGGAGAAGACCAGGGAGAATTCCGTGCATTCTCGAACGATGCAGAGTACCCTATCGAAATCGAAGGAATTTCATATCCCACTGTTGAACACTATTACCAGGCGATGAAGGCACGTGAATTTGGAGACTCCGAATCTGAGAAGGGCATTCTGGAAGCACGAACTCCCAAAGCAGCGAAAGCAATCGGACGCAAGGTTACGAATTTCATGAAGGAAGTCTGGGATGAGAAACGTCGCGAAATCATGCTTCGTGCAGTGAAAGCGAAGTTTGTTCAGCATCCTGAACTTCAGAAGAAACTCACTGAGACTGGAAAACGTCAGATTGGAAAGGCAGATCCGCGTAACACCTTCTGGGGAATCGGAACGGGCGTTGCGTCTGAAAAATCATCCAACCCTGAAAAATGGCGCGGTCAGAATCAGTTGGGCAAGATGCTCATGGCGTTCCGCGAGGACTTTACTGCTCAGGCGTAATTAACCACAGTGGTATGCAACGAAAACAACCCAGTAATTGGCATTTGCTCCACTGACTGTGTCAGAATATGTGGGTACAGTTGTTAGTCCGCCACCTGCACCTCCTGTCATTGAAGAAGTTACACTTGATCCATACCCATCATACGAAGTACAGAATCCGCTCGGAGTTTTATGCCATCTAAATCCGGACCAGCGATATGCAACATCGTTTGTACCTGCCGATGTGAATTGAAAAATGCCAGTTGCAGGACCAGGAATATCTTTTACAAATGACCATGAAATATTTGATCCAGTCGTTTTTCCTTTATGTACACACGTAACCGTAGATCCGGATTGCGTTATTTGAGTTGTAGGTGTATCGCCTCCCAAACTGCCAGTAATGGTAGATGTATATGCAGACGTTCCCAGTTTTCCATTGCCAACTGTCAGCAAGTTGGATGCAAACGTCAACGATGAAGAACCAACAAGCGAAGAACCGTTATAGTATGCAACTTGATTTGCAGATCCACTGAATGTCGCGGCAGCACCCTGAGGTCCCTGAATACCCTGAATACCCTGAATTCCTTGTGCGCCCTGTGCTCCAGCAGGTCCTTGAACCCCTTGTGCGCCCTGTGCTCCAGCAGGTCCTTGAACCCCTTGTGCTCCAGTAGGTCCAGTTGCGCCTCGTGCACCTGTGGCACCTGTGGCACCTGTGGCACCCGCTGTACCTTGAGGACCTGTGGGTCCAGTTGCGCCACGTGAACCCGTGGAACCCACAGGTCCATATCGAGGAGTGCCTGTATACGGAAGAATGATTCGAGATGCAACTCCGTTCACTCCGACATTTGAGAAGATGTTCTCTACACGATTAATAGTCCAACTTGTAGGACTTGCATCAGTTGATGATGCAATAACCGCGTACGTTGAATCTCGCCCCACCAAAACCCAACGAGACCCATTCCACGCACACCCGTAAAATTGTGTCCCAGAAGTTATATTTCCTGCAACCCCACCTGCCGTCCATGTATTCGCATCTGTGGAATATGAAAAGGCGTTTGTAAATCCATTGCCCACACCTGCAGCAACAAAGTGAACACCGTTCCATGCAATTGATAGCGTGCGCGTGTCTGTCGGCATGTTGTAAATACGCCCCCATGAACCATATTGTGTAGGATCAGAAGATGTAACAATTGTACTTCCTTCTGCGCCTACAATCCATGCAGAACCATTCCATACAACTGAATGCGCAAGAGCGAAGTATGCAGTTGTCAAACTCGAGGACCAATTGATTCCATTGTAGGAATATGCAATCGTGTTTCCAGTTGTAGATCCTCCTGTCGCAACCCAAATGGTTCCATTCCATGCGACACCTGTGCATTTTTCGGAAAATGTACTTGAATCAGGAGATGCTGACCATGTTTTTCCATCTGTAGAATATGCCAAATTTGTCCCCCCTTGTCCTCCCGCAACCCACATAGTCCCACTCCATGCAATCGCATTGCACCGTGTTGTGAATGTCGATGTTCCGAGACCATACCAACGTTTTCCATCTGCAGAATATGCAAGTGTGTTTGTACCTGCACCTCCCGCTATCCACATAGATCCATTCCAAGCAATGCAGACACCAACACTTGTAAAAATACTCTTTCCGAGTCCAACCCAACTTGTTCCGTCCATAGAATATGCAATTGTTGCAGTACTTCCCTCGCCAACTGCAACCAAAAAGTTATCAGAAACTGCAACAGCTCCAGTTGCACCTGTAGCTCCAGTTGCACCTGTAGGTCCTTGTGTGCCAGTAGGACCCTGTGTACCCGTGTAACCTGTAGGTCCTTGTTCACCAACAGGTCCCTGATGACCAGTAGGACCATGCGGTCCAGTTGGACCCTGTTCACCCGTAGATCCCTGAGCACCCGCATGTCCAGTAGGACCTTGTGCACCTGTGGGACCCTGAAGTCCCTGAGAACCAGTCGGTCCTTCAATGCCGCCAGGACCAGTGTACCCAGTGGGACCTTGTTCACCAACAGGACCCTGTTCACCTGTGTACCCAGTGTATCCTGTTGTGCCGATTGGACCCTCAATTCCAGTGTATCCAGTGGGACCAGTGTATCCTTGAATTCCCTGCGGTCCAGTGTATCCCGTTTCGCCTATTTCACCTCGACCGAATGAAATCCCAGGAGACCAATCTGCAGTTGCAGGTGTTGTTTTGATGTACAAGATACCGGCAGTTGTATCGAGATACGCAATGCCCGCCTCACGATCATCGAATAGTGCCCGAGGACCTGTTCCAAGACCCTGACCAGTTACGTTGTACGGGACTCCCTGATCTCCTTTAATACCCTGAGGTCCCGTATACCCAGTGTATCCTGTTTCACCTTGGATCCCTTGAGGACCGGTTTCTCCAGTATATCCAGTTGCTCCAGTGTATCCGGTTGTACCAGTATACCCAGTTGCTCCAGTGTATCCTGTATATCCAGTGTGACCGGTGTATCCTGTCTCGCCTTGAATCCCTTGAGAACCCGTTTCGCCGGTATATCCAGTGTATCCAGTGTACCCTGTGTCGCCAATATACCCTGTGTCACCAGTGTATCCTGTTGTTCCCGTATATCCAGTCGTTCCAGTATACCCCGTATATCCGGTCGTTCCAGTATATCCTGTTGTACCCTGTCCACCTTGGGGTCCGGTGTACCCAGTTGCACCTGTATATCCTGTAACTCCCTGTGTTCCCTGAGAACCTGGTTCTCCTTGCGGTCCCTGAGGTCCAGGAACACCAATAATTCCACGAGGTCCTTCGACACCAGTGTATCCGGTGTATCCCGTTACACCTTGAATTCCCTGTGATCCAGTGTATCCAGTGTACCCCGTTTCACCTAGCGGTCCAGTAGGACCTTGGACACCAATCTCTCCCTGAACACCTCGTGGACCCGTAGGTCCAATTCCACCTTCGGGACCGGTGGGTCCCGCTGCAATCGAAGAAATAAGCGACTCATGCAAAAAAGGAAGTGAATTCCAAGGAGTGACACCGTCTCCCAATTTCAGTTTTCCTGTGTCTGTTTCATAACCGGGTTCACCTGAAAGTAAAACAGTATTCGCACTTGCCCACTGGGTTGCAGTTCCCTTGCGAAATTGGAACTTGACCGCAGTTGCCATGGGTTTGTTATGAATCAAGGAAATCCACCTGACAAAAGTCTACCAGGCCATTGAAAAGGTTCTCCACCGACTAACACATTTGACATAGATGAAAAAGGATGTCCGCCTTGAAACCACGACCAAAGTTCATCAGGTGTAGACACAGTACGTGCAAATTTGTTCGAGTGAATAATGTTTGGAAGTACGATAGGAAGTCTAGGAACCCATACTGCCGGCAACGTGGGTACAAAAACGTTCGCACTTGCAATCATTTTGCGCATACGAGTGAAGTCAGATGCATCTGGCATTCTTTACTTTTCCTCTGAGAACTGTTTGTAATAGTCTGCATAGGAAAGCATAGGTTGGGGAGGAGGTGTATTGCCAACTACCGGTCCTACAAAGCGATCAAAAAGTTTCTGACCAACAATTTTGGATGCCTCGTCTTCTGTGAGTTCACCTTTTTCAATCTTTCGACGCATTTGAAGCATATAGAAAAATGTCTCATCAAGTTTGCCCTCGAGGTGCATTTCATACACAGTAGGGTAATCATTAAAAAGTTTCTGGTTTTCTTCTTCAATCTTCTGGCGCCAGATTACTTTGTTTGTCTTTTTGAGTCCTTTGTGACGACGCAAACTTTCGTCCATATTGCGTACGAGTGCCTGGATTTGAACTGCAGACATTTGCCTTATTTCTTGAGTATACATTAAGATGAGCAATTTGCCGAACACTGTAGACCCCACAACGGGAAAAATTATAATCACTGCACCTCCTCCGAATCATCCAGGATTCGTTCAGAACATTACCGGAGGACTTATTGATGCCGCATCTGCAAAAACAAGCGCGTCAATTGCAGAACAGGCGTCGCATGCAAAAGCATTCGGTGTCACTATGCGAGGATCTGGACGTAGACGGTTTATGATGAAGGGTGGCCAACAAGACGCGAACATTCCTATGCTTCCCGAAGCGCATACTATTCCGGGAGTCTCTCATACATCTGTTCACATGAATGCAATGAACACATTGAATCAACTCAAAGCAGACGGTGCGTATGATAACCTTCTGAACGCGACTCCTGCAAAAGTCGGTGGGTTTCGGTTTCGAGGAGAAGAACAAGAAAAAATGGGCGGACGAAAACGTAGTCGTAAAGTAAAGAAGCATGGCAGACCCAGTAAGCGTCGGTCTGGTCGGCGGAATAGTCGGCGCCATGCTCATCGTACTCGGCGGGGGCATCGCTCTCTCAAGTAATACGTATCAAGGATTCACTGTCGGATGGCCCCTTTTCATTTGGTTGGTCACATTGACTGCACTTACGATTGGACAATTTTTTCTCACATACACGATTTCTACGGCAGTCTCTGCAAATCCTACAGTGTCTGCTCCAGAAGAGAAGTAAGTATCTTTGCAAGTTCTGCACAATCTTCATGTGCAGTAACTCCCGTTAGAATGATCTTTCCCGTTCGAAACACTTTTGCTGTCCACTTTTGAGGAAGAAACTGAATTTTCACTCCAGGATATACGTCTGGATCATACGATGCAACAATCTGTGAATTTCCAAGACCCTGAATGGATCGATAGAGTGTTTCACGCGGAATCGTATGCAGGGGTTTGATCTCCGTTGTAAAGTTCATAAGAACTACACGTCTGCGGACAATTTCCCATGCAGCAGGCGGATCTACAATACACTCTGCGTGATGGTTCCAGATGAGAGTCAGAAGATCTCGCAGAGAGCAGATGTCATATTTGTCGTCCAGAATGCCTGTCATATGAAAGACACCATTCTGGAAGATTTTGATTGTAATTTCCTTTCGCAGAAGAGTTCCATCTCCATCATTCATCACAACAAGTGTAATTGAATTATGTCCAAATCCAGTCGATGTTGTAGGTTCCTTCTTTACACGACGCCGAATTTTATCACGAGAACTTTCACCTCGACGTGCAACTCCTCGCTTTTCAATTTTGATGATAAAGTCGTTGATGGGCAGAGATTCAAGAAGTTTGTCCGTGTTCAGGCGAAGATTGGTCGTGGTCAGAACGACCATCGTGGAGAGTTTGGGCGTCTCCATTCGGTTGACAAATCTTCCTGTAAATCACACCAGTTTCGTTTTTCCAGGAGAATGGGATACTCTCCAAAAAGAAGCAAATCATATGCACATCAAATGTCCTCACGAATTTCCGCATGCGAATTTCATGTTTGGAATCAAGCATCCAACCAGGTTCTAGATATCCTAAATATACACTGCATGGTTGAGTATGTTGAACCAACGCGTCAATTTCATCAATGAGAGTAGATGCCGAAACTTTTGACAAATTCAGAAATGTGTTGGGAACATGTGACCATTCATGATAGAGTGTCAACATTTTCTGAAGAACGATTCGTTTCAGAAAATGAAAACTATTGAAAGGGTAAGAAAATGTCAGTACATTTGATTCATGATAATCAGAGACGCCCGTTTACAGTTCATATTCAGGGAACACATGTGATCGTCTTTCGAAACATAGACGATATTCCTCATAAAAAAGTATATGAAACAACAGCAGATGAAATCTTTATCGGTAAAAAGTCTCCTGGAGGTGGATACGATGGACTTCCTGCAAAAGAAGCAGTTGGAAATACCATTCTTCTTCGCGTAGGTCAAAAATACATCTTCATTGGTGAGGAAATCTATGAGTTTTCTCTCGTACCGGGAGACACGATTACTAAATACTATTCAGACATTGGTCCGAACGATGTCCCGTATCCGTACGCAATCGGGAAAACACACATCTACATTCTGCTTGAAGACAAAGTTGCAGTAGAGAAATCATATTTCTCGTTGCGTGCACCCATCTATGACCAGTATTACTTTGAATCTCGTATTCTTACAGAAATGCATAACAACCCATCTGCATATACAGATCGAGACAAAGAAATTGCGAGAACACGGATTGCAGAACTTCATGCAAAAACAACCCCACTTCGTACGCGTCAAATTGAAAAACGACGTTAATCGTACTTTAGATATGCACACGAAGTGCTACAGAGTCGCCCTATCTGAAATGACCCACAAAGAGCAGGATTGCAGCAGACGATACACCTCCACCACATCTGCTCCTCTTCTGACATCGCATAGTACTGTGTGTACGTAGGGGCCTCCATTTTGATTTGTAGGATTTCAAATCTATATGTCATGTTTAATCCATTTTTATTAGGCAATCATGTAGTGCTGCGGGTCATTGATCTTCAACTGTGCGGGTGCACCAGTCGGAGGAACATAGATCTGACCAAATGCACGGGGTCCGCGAGCAAGACCGTGGTGACGTTCTACATACGGAATCTTATCACGAGCATTTCCAACCTTCGGTGCACGACCAAATGCACCATTGCGAGAGATCTGAGGACCGGTGATTGCAGTAACAAAGTCCAGTTTGTCAGGGCGTGCCGAATGAAGATTGAGGAGTTTCTCATCTTTGGGAACCAGGAGTCCAGACGACAATTTTGCGGCACCATGTGTGTTGGTATCCGTGCACGTTGTGATAGGTAACTGTGTTCCAGAATGCGTATTCTCTGCACCATTCCATGCAGACGAGGGAAGGAATCCGATCTTGCGTGTCTTGATGTCCGGAATTGTATCTACGAAATACGACTTCGACTGAGGGCGGAAGACAGGTGCACATGTAGACACATACCCCATGTTCAAACCAGACTTAGACCCATCTGCATTACCATTCTCGTCGACAATCTGTGAAGCAGGGGGCAATACATTGCAGCAGACACTCGTGATTTTTCCACCAAAGGAATCATTTTCAATAGCACGCGAACTTTGGACCAAGGTCCAGTCGCTCGCATCCTGCACTACACCTCCGTACCCAGTTCCAGGATAGACGGTCGTCTTCTTCGTGTAAAAATTCGGCGTAACCGACGGATCATTTACGTTGGTAATTACGTGGTCAGTCGGACGAACCTGGCGACCCGTCTTCATCTTGAGTCGCCATGTAAAAGAAGAAGCATCTGGATACGTCATTCGAGTATCCTGAACCTTCGGTGCATTAATCTGAAGACGTTGCAAATACGAACTGTACGACATATTTGTGTTTGAGTTGGATTTTATTAGAGAAGGTCTACGTGTGTAAGAAGATGACGACGACAACACATACGACGTGCACCAACATCATCGAGTGCACGCCCTTCTGCTGTCTTGACAGTCGTTTGTGTGAGATAGACCATCTGATCATTTCCTGGACGACCCTCCTTCTTTTTGTATTCTGCAACCTTCTCGAGATAGGGAATCCACTTCCCTGCGAGAGGCGTATTGCATGAAACACAGACCATCGGAACAATCATTTTTAAAAGGGTCTCTTACTTTAGTCTCCCAGTTCCATTTTCTATGGAAAACACAAGGAAATGACAAACGATTTTACGATTGCATTGGTTCTTGTGGCAGTCTTTTTAGGAATCTCAATCGCCCGTCGAGTATATCCTCAGGCAATTGAAGTTCTCTTGATGATTGGTCGCCCAGGAGCAACGGTTGTTCTTCTAAGCAGTCTTCTTTGGATGTATTCTCGTCGTTTGTATTTGAGTTCTTTGATTGGTGCAATTATTGTGGTCATCATACTTCGCGCACTTTGGACGTCCTGGGTTCGTTCAGATGCACGTCGTCTTCATCTAGAAGTTGGTCGTGACCTTGCGCGGTTTAATCCCGCCAACAGCATTGACCTTCAGTTTGCAGATGGAACTGTCAAACATGATGCCCCGTCTATGCTGATAAAACCGTGGAATCCTACTATGCTAATTTTTCCACCTTCTGAAGAAGTTCTTCGCGAAATGAACGGTTCATGAGCATTCCAGGGGCAACAAATGGAAGGAAGGGACACACAACACCTCCAATCATTCCCCAAATTGCACCCACATATGCAGTGACAAGAATGTTTCTATTTCCATTCTTAAGACCTTGATAGACTGAAAAGTTGCTTCCAATGACACTCGATGAAAAAATAAGAACACCGTACGTTCGCATTTACATATACTCTGCCACCCAGTCGTAGACCACTTGATTCAGTGCAACAGACTGTTCCAATGTCGACCAAGATCCATCAGTCATGCTACATAGATATTCAATATCCGGAAGAGTTGGTTTTGATATTACCAACCACACACAGTCATCTGTATCGCAAGGAAGAATGTCGACTCGAATGTCAGAACATCCAAAGACTTCATTTAGTGTAGACTCGAGGTCAGATATGTAGTCCAATGCATTACGAATGTCCATTCTCATATTCTTCGATATGATATGAGAATGTGCTTCCATTTTCTACCAAATGCGTGAAAGTTCATTCACGCTCCAGTATTCAGAAGAACCATCTGGCATACGCCGGTGAACAATCATAGGAAGTTTCTG
>Ga0247723_1001067_pt1 | contig 16621 bp, 18 predicted proteins | sample MSEWelMarce5H_FC_FD_189079 | JGI IMG/M metagenome (GOLD analysis project Ga0247723, IMG submission 189079) | Subsurface sediment microbial communities from gas well in West Virginia, United States - MSEEL Well Study Marcellus 5H_FC | ecosystem: Environmental > Terrestrial > Deep subsurface >...
TCGCTCCAGTGTGTGCGTATAATGGCACTTCTGCCTTATCACACAAGGCGAAGAAGTATATATCTTCACCCATAAAGTTCTTGCCGTGTCCCACATCTGAGAACAATGGAGCATTTGGAATTACTGCTCTAATACGGTCCACCACGCTACGGTGCATAAGAACGAATCCCATGCCTGCTGCGCCTACCTGGATTAACTTATCTTTAGGTAGTGGATGGATTCTCTGAACCCCTATTTCCTCACCCTTTGCAACAAAGTTAAACAATGTTGGCATTGGAATCATTAGTGGCTCTTCTGGTGTATCAGTTGTAAAATATACTCCTGTAACAATAGGACGCTTTTCAACATCTTTATTGTCCCATAGAAGTTTAAATGTATCAGGACTAATCACCACATCCGAATCAACCCATAAGAGCCAATCAGACTTATTGCCATCGTACCAGTAGTTGATAACCCTATCTCGCTGTCTAGCAATCTGATTGCCTTGACTGCGTAGAGTCGTAACTACATTGGCTCCTCCATGAAGCATAACATCTGTTACGCCTTGCATGAACTTGCCATCTACCATACCATTATCGCACCAGGCGATAGCCAAAGTATCCATTGTGTCCCCTACTTCAATTATCTACTTCTTGCGGTTTTCTTTGCAATTGCTTTAGGTTGCTTAACGAACTGCTTACCCTTTGCATTGCCTTTTGCTTTAGCCCTATTAGTGGCTGCTTTCTCAGCAGGTGTTAATGATGCCCACGCTGCTTCTGGTAAATACCGCTTCTTACCTTTTGATGGCTTGCCATCTGAGGTCTTCCACTTCTGTGCAGTCCACTTCTTGAGTGACTGCTGTGATTTAGCAAGTGCCATTACTTGTAACCGCCTCCTGCTTTTTTGTATTCTACAGCAAGTAGTTGAGCCTTGCGTGCAGACCATTCACCAGGGTCTCCACCCTTAGAACCAGCCTTAATCTTCTTAAACAAAGAAGCACGCATTCCAGGCTTTGTATAATTGCCTGCTGCATTTACTTTTGACTTGCTCTTCTTCTTGGCTACCATTTTACTTTATCAGCCCAATACGCTGCGGACATTTTGCCCTTAGCGATATTCTTAGCGTGACGTGCCTTGAATGAAGCCTGACGCTTTGTAGGTTGACGGTCTCCAGTTACACCTTGCTGCCCAAAACGAATTGTCTTAACTTTGCTACCCTCTTTAGCCACAACAACGTGTGACTTCTTTGGGTGAGATGGTGTACGCTTTGGCTTATTAAAGCCAGATACACCTGCACGCTTTAGTCTTGGGTCTTTCATTACTTAGCCTTCTTTTTTACTACGCCTGAAACTTTCTTTAGACGTGGATTGGCTTTAACTGCTGACTTGCTAGCCTTGCGAGCACCTGCTGCTAGTATTGCTGATGCACGCTCCATTGAAATACCTTGCTTTTTAGCAATAGATGTTGCGGCTTTCTTAAATCCTGGATGTGCTTTTTTCATTATTTAATTCTTCCCTTTTTATCGTATCTACGATTCTGTAGAACGGCTCCCCAGAATTGTCCAGACTCTGGTGTACGCGCTGGAGAATTTTGAAGAGCATCCCACTTCTTATAAGCGCTAGCAACATTGCTTATATATCCTCGGATTGTCTTATCTAATTCTTTTGCACGTTGTTCTGCACTTTTTCTTTCTGCCTCAGCAGCAACTTTAGCAGCGGCTTCACGTGGATTAAGTGGCATTATTTCTTCTTTCCTGATTTCTTAGAAGTTTTCTTGACAACCATTTTCTTGCCAGTCTTCTTGGCTTCCATCTTGGCCATAGCCATACCTTTTGGTGTGTAGGCGAATTCTTTCATTCCGACTTTTGGCATTACTTCTTCTTGCCCATCTTCTTCATTGCAGCCTTCTTAACAACAGCCTTCTTTACTGCAGACTTCTTCATAGCCTTCTTGCCCATAGAAAGTTCCATCATCTTTTCTTTCTTGGATTCCATCTTCTCAGCCATCTTGTATGCTTTTTTCTTCATCATTATATGTCGCCTGTTTCTTTCATGATTGATGCTACGGATTTCGTAACTTTGTCTGCTCTTGTCATTGTGCCACCATCATAGGCTTTGCCCAATGTTTCACTTGCTTTATATGCTGCCTCAACCTGAACTGGATGTGTACCATTAGGTTGAATTCCATCCGCTCTTGCCTGTCGATAGAAGGCTAAGTTCTTATTCCACTTCTTATCGGCCACTGGCCTAGCGGCATCTCCAGTATTGAGTTGGAGATTCTTAGCCTTACATCCAAAGCAAGGGTCATAATTGCAATTGCTGTGGTCTATAAATACTTCTTCTAAACCCTTAGGTGGGGTATCAGACTCGATACTGCACTTTGTGCATCCCCACTTAACAGCCTGGAAATCTTGTTTATTGTCAAAGCCCCACTCAAGAACTTTGGCTATATGGTCGCAGTTAGATTGCTCTAAAGTTTGCTTCTGTGACACCGATGCCCCCATTGATTAGTCCCGTCTTTTCTTCCTCAGTAACCTCAGTTTCATGTCCACCTAGGTAATACTTATCAACGGCATCTAATTGGTCCTGAGTAAAGAATCGACCAGTGCGATATGTATTGCCAGTCTTAGTTACTGTTAAACCTTGTCGTAGTTTATAGAAGTAGAACAAGCGATGTCCACCAGTAGGACCTTCTTCAACATATGGTGTTGAAAATATATAAGTAGTCATTGTTCTCCTTAATGAACTTACTGTTAGGCAGGAAGCACGTGCGCCCCCTGCCCAACCGTCAATCAATTAAGCGATTGATGAACCTGATTCGATGCGGAATAGTGCTTCTTCACGGAAACGTGCGAAGCCTAGAACGCCGTACCATCCGATTGGACGGAAGCGGTTCAACTTATCAGTAACTGGACCGATAACTGTGTGTGGCTCTTCTGCTACTGCCTCAGCAAGTGCTTGCTGTCCAGCAATGATTGTGCGGTACACCTTTGCAGATGCAGCACCGTCAGTTGCTACGTATAGGCGTGGTGACTCTACGAAGTAGGCACCCTTGTAACGTCCGATTTCTCCAGCCCAGATACGGTCTTGTGAAATACCGTATGCGTTTGGAACAACCCATCCTGCAGAAGATGCTTCTAGCATTAGGTCGTGTGCAACATCTGGGTGAATTCCAGCCCAGAATTCGCTTCCGCGCTTTCCTGAGGCCTTGTTACCGCGCAACTTAGCAACTGCACGGCCAATGTTGGCTGTTGACAATGTTGCTGCTGCTGTAACTGTTGCTGTTGTTGTTGCTGTTGAACCTGAGTAGATTACGTTTGTACCGCCGCGAAGTGCTGTCATAGCAAGTGCGTCGATTGAATCTGCCTGGTTACGAGCCATCAATGTTACGATGTCTGGGTCGACATCTGAGAGTGAGAATAACTTCAACGCACGTGTGTTTGTTGTAGCGTTACCGAACTCCTGCATTGTGATTGTCACAGATGTAGGTGTTCCGATTGTTACTCCATCAATGTCTGATGTTTCTGTTAATGCAGTTGTTGCGTTAGCAAGGTCTGCATACTTTTGTAGAACAACGACGTTGCCGTTGTTTGTTGGTGATACTGGGCGCTTGTCCGCTACTGAACGAATTAGGGGTTCGTCACGAAGAGCAAATTCGATAAACTTATCGTATGCCTTCTGTACAAGACCTGCGCTACCAGCAACTCCACCCAGCGATGCTGAGTCTGTTGATGTGAAATTTGTAGCCAAGTTATTACCTCCAAGGTAATTTAGGAACTATGAATTATTGTGAGTATAGGATTCTGCGTAGTTCCTCAGGCGAATCTGCCTGGTCCATACGCATTTCTAAATCTTCTGCTCGGTCAGGTGTTAATGCACCTGCAGTTAAGTTATCCTGCTTGCGAATTGCAGCACGGTTTTCTTCACTGATTGCAGGCGTTCCTTCTGCTGGACTATAATTAAAGAGGTCGCCGTTTTCATCAAGCCAGTTCATAACTGACTCTTCTGTAACGTCTTCCAAATCTTTAAGGGCTAGTCGTGCAGCCTTAGGATTAACACCTTGCTTTTCTAGGACTTCTTTGACGGTTCTCTCTTTGTCAACCTTAGTATAATTACCAAGTTTTTCTTCGAGTTCTTTGATGCGCTTTTCGTCGGCCCGAATCTTTTTACGTAACTTCTTTTGCAAGTCACTTTCAGTTTCGGTTCCTGTGATAACGTCATCGTTATCGTCTTCTTCATCCCAGTAGTTGTTGCTCATAGCAACCCACCCTTCTATTCGTTGTAGTTCGCAAGCCACAGGTCAATTCGGGGAAATTGGCTGGCTCTTGCTCCCAGTCTAGTACGCTGCATGGGGCTGGTCGGTCCATGTCAGGATTCTATATTTGTCCGCTACCAGTTGATAGGGATGTACGACCTAATCCAGAAGCACCACTAAACTGTGCTACTTCTCTTGCGGTTAGTCGTTGTCTTGCTCGTTGTGCAGATGCTAGGCTATTGAATACTTCTTGTTCAGCCTGTGATTGTCCATACATGTCCATACTGTCACCGTAGATAGCGCTTAACTTCTCTGCGCTAGGTAGGATGTCTGCTATGGTTGCATAGCCCTTCTGTGCTTCTGCTGCTGTTACGCCTTGTGCTGCTAGTTGTTCAGCCACGCCAACTCCAGTTTCAAGTCCCTGGATACGTGCTGCTGTGCCAATCTCTGCTGCTTGTACTTGGCGTTCAATCTTTTGGTACTGAGTTGCTGGGTCTAGTGTGTATGCAACTAGGTCTGCTTGACCAATTCCGTAGTAATCACGGAGTGTCTTGCTAACTGCTGGGTCTGCATTTTGTACACGTTGTACAGCAATTTGTACACGATTAGATAATTCAGTTGGAGATACATCGTTAGAGATAAACTGACTGACGTACTCATCTGTATCAAACTGCTTTAATCCATAAGCACGCAATACCTGACGGTATGTATCTTCGACGGTTAGGTACTCTGATGGAGAAAGGACTTGTAGGCCCTTCTTGATACGGTCTGCATTTGCTTTGAAGCGTGTTTGGTACTCTGGTGTCTCTTGCAATTGAAGAGTAATAGTAGATTCGGTTGCGCCATCAATAGCCAACTGACGAATTTTGGCAGCAAGAGTCTCAAGACCGTACTGCTTGAAACGAGCCTGCATTACTGCAATGGCATTTTCTCTAGCCTGGTCTGCTACACTTAATGTAGTTGCCCCTGCAACGAGTGCTGCTGCTTCTGTTGCAGTTGGTGCAGTAGGAGTAACAGTTGTGCTAATGTTGCCTGTTGAAGTTTGTGTTGGAGCAATTACTGGACCACCAGCACCTGCGCCACCAGTAGGAGGCAATTCTTCTTTTTTAACCTCTGGTTGCAAGGCAAGTTTAGCCATGCTAAGTTCTTCACCAATACGCCATGAAGCAACACTTCCAGGAGTTGAACCTTTTCTTATTTTTTCAAGATAAGCAATTTCATTCTTTAGTGACTGTTGGCTCATATTAGAGTATGAAGATGAAACAGTTGATGGGGTGTTGACAATGTTTTCTTTGTCTGCTCTGTCGCGTGCGCCAGCCATTAAATTATCCCCATATCACTAAATGCTTTGTAAGTAAGGTCATCAATTGCCTTTGTGCCATTCTTTGTAAAGCCCCACTTTGGGTCACTCTTGACTGTGCGCTCTACCATCCATTGTGGCATGATTGCTGGCTTCTGAGTGGTAGGGTCGATATACTGTGTAATCTTGCGTACAGTTGGGTCATCAAAGTCAATAGTATCTGGGTCAACTTCTAAGAATGTAGCCATTGTCTGAATAACATTTGATGCCTGTGATGCAATGCTAACATTCTTTGCGATTCCATCTGCATACGCAGGGAAAGCACTAGCAGATAGGTTACGAATTTCCTGCTGAATATCTTCTTCTGTGATAGTACCAGCAAATAGACCCTGTTGCTTCGATGTCCAATATTTATCATTAAGCAACTTGCCTACGCCAAATGAGTTGGCATATGTCTTTAGTGTTGTTGTATCACCTAGGATATTACCACCAAAGCCAGTAATCTTACCTGATGTAAGGATAGCCTGGTCTAGTTGGTTATCATCTAGTCCCTTTGCGTAAGCATCGTTGACTAGTGAATCAAATGTGCTAGTGTCAATGCGAATACCAGTTGAAACAAGTCGCTTCTGTGCAGCAATCTTATACTTCTGTACGCTATCTGCATATACGGCTGGTTGTTCTAATTTTTGCTTTTCACGAGACTTGACTGTTGAGGAAGTGTTTCTGTAATAATTAGTCTTGAATAGCGCTTCTAGCGCTTCACCAGTCTTGTTAGCCTTAAACAGTTCATATACGCCACGTAGTTCTGGATATGCTGCAAGCAATGCTTCACTAATGCCGTAGGATGCGGCTGTCTCTGAACCAGTTACTGCCATTATGCACCCTGCACATTCTGTGATAGCCAGGATGAGAACTCAATACGCGCTGTACGGTCAGCCTCATCTGGGTTTAATGCTTTAATTCGCTCATCAATTGACTGCTCAACTACTTCTTTTGTTGGTCCAGCCTCTTGCGTTACTACTGCTTCCAACTTACCAGTAACTGGATTCTTCACTTTTTTGGTAGTTGTCACTGTACCTTGCTCAAGTTTAACTCTTGCTTGGGCACGCTCTTCTTCTAATTCAGCAGGAGTTGCTGGACGCATAAGTCTACGTTGATAAACATTGTTGATAATTGTATCGACATCTTCATCGCTGTACTTATAGATGCTACGAGTTGGAAGATTCTCTCCGCCAGTACCTCTTGCTAAGCCAGGAAGAATATCTGATGCCAAAAGAGATATTAGTTTATTGTAATCACCTTGAGCATCTGCTGCAATAGAAATGAGTTCAGGTTCGGAACCAAAAAGGTTCTTTACATATTGAGCGGATGCTTTGACTGTGTAGTCCTTCTTCTTGAGCATTTTTGCAATAACTTCAAGTTGAGTATTGCTTAAAGTGTCAACAAGATTAAGGCTTGTAAGTTCTGCTGAGTCACTAGTGTCCCAATTCCAACCTTTGTCGGCCAATGCTTGGTCTAATGAACTGATAACGCTAGATGCCTTTGGGTTAATAGGGTTGACTGGCACAATTGGAACAACTGGGTTGCTTCCTGGAAGTGCAGGCTTTTTTGGGGAAAGTGGGTTATACTTACCTGGCCCAACCTGTGTTTCCCTCTTCATATCTACCATTATTTAATCTTCCCCTTAGAGACCTCTTCGTGAACATAGTTAAACTCGTCACCATCAAGGTATCGGTCATAGAATTGACTGAAATTAACATCTTGTCTAGAAAGTCCAGCAACATATGTCTGTACTTTAGCACGTATATCAACAGCCTTGTCGGATGTAATTGAAGTACCGCGACTTTCCAGTTCCTGCTTAACGTAGTAACGGAAATTTAGGTAGTCAACAATAGAGTGCCAACGTGGTTGCTTTGCTAAATCTTTCCAAAGTTCTGGAGTGTTAGCAGCAATAGTCAAGGCATCAATTACATTGTTACGCTTTGAGCCAATCTCTGGACTTGTTTTTTCCTTGTACCATAGATTGTTCTCTGTCTTAGCCTTTTCAATGTACTTTTCCTTGTAGGCATCAAGAATGGTCTTGCCATATCCAGCAAGTGGGTTGAGGTTATTCTCTTCCAACTTTTGCTTGATTACAGTATTGAACTTATTCCAATCGCGCCATCCCTTGTTCACGATAGAAGATGTTGCCGTATCAATAGCATCTGCTTCATCAATGAATCGCTTGTTGGTTCCTGGGATTGGATTGTTAATCATCCAAGCACGAGCAGAACTCGAGAATGCGTAATCAGAGTCATTGAATACCGCGCCAAGAACACTTAGGTTTCCTGGCTTTAGGCTGGCAACAATGTTTCTAACAGCATTAGGATTACGCTTAACTAGTTCAAGTGATGTAGCATCTTGGTTAATACCAGATGTTGAGTCAGTTGTCTTGTCAGCAATCATGTAATACTCTGGATAATCGATAGTAAAGCGTTCTGCTCCGTCAGCACCGAATTGCTTTTGGTACAAACCAAGTAGGTCAGCATACTTCTCGAGAGGAGTTACATAGCGTGGCTGCGCTGGAAGAACACCAGCACCAATAAAACGAATTGCAGATAATGCTTTAGCATCCTGCTCAGATTCTTTTACAATCTGCTTCATGTCATAGGCAGATGGCTCTACGCCTTCTTCGTCGACAAAATCTTTGCGCTTCATCTCAAGGAACATTTGCATGTCCTTGTTGTATTGTGAACCGTTTTGTCTAAAATATGCCTGATAGAACTGGCCGAGACGACGAACAGTGCTTGGAGTCAATGCACCAAGTGTGTTTGCCTGAGTTCCAAAAGGAAGGATTAGGTCACTAAAGAACTTAGGAAGTTCCTTGTCTTGAGCAATTCTGTTGTAAGATGCAGAAATCAACGGACTTGCAGATAGAATGTGTCCACCTGTTGGGTTGATAGCATTGAACCAACTTACTGGTAGACGTCCATTAATTCCAAGAACTGGCAGTGTAACTTCTACGTACTCTGTGCCGTATTGGTCAACCTGTGGCTCATCGATATACGATGGGATATTACCCATAGCGATAATCTTCTGAGGAAACTCAGGGTGTTCCATTGCGATACGACCATATGCACGATACTGTTCAACTACTGCAGGAAAGAATGCAAACATGTAGTCAAGTGCACCGTTGTAGTTCATGTCACGGCTAAATGCGTTAATCTTTGCACGGTACTCAGCAAGCGCATAAGCATGTGCTGTAGCCTCGAATTGCTTCTGATTTAATTCACTTAGTTTACGGCCTTGTGAGTTTGCAAGGGCAACCATGCTTTGTAGTTTAAGTTCATACTTAGCCTTGTAGTAAGGCGCATATGACAAAGTAGCAGGTGGCAATGTTGCAAGCATTGTTACAAAGTCTTTTGTAAGTTGAGACATTCTGCGTACAAAATTGCTTTGGCCAGTTAGGTCAAGCGCTAGGTCGCTGATAACATCTGGACGCTTCTCAATATCTGGAAACATCTTCTTGAGTTCAACAACATTAACTCTGTTTTCCATTATCATCTTTTGCAAGGCGACATCAGGAGCAAATTGGTTAATTGCAGCAAGGCTCTTGTCATAAATAGAAGCAGCATCAGACCTCTTCATTTGAGTTCTGAACTTGTCGTCGTATCCCCAGCGTTCAAATAGGTCTCGTGACCCACTGCTGCGAATCCAATCTACAACTTCTTCTTTTACTTTTAATGGGTCCATGCCTTTGGCATTGCGGGCCATAATTTGACGGCTAACCTCATCATTACGAAGTGGGTTATTAAGAACATTCTCCCATGAGCGAAGATGCATATCTTCATTATCGATTGCTCTGATAGCACGGCCACCATCACGGTCACGGCGCACAGAAGCCATTTCGAGTTCACGTACAGAGTTTAAAACTCCACGAATGTCATCTTTGCCACGTATCTTTGAGTAACTTATTTCACCAAAACGACCAGAGAATGGTGCTGGGAAATCGTATCCAAGTACGTTAATTTTGTCTTCGCTGACAACCTTTGAAGGAATGTTCTTAACGATTGCATTCTCTTGACGACGCAGTTCTTTTGCTGCTATCTTTAGGTCGTTATCATACTTAATAAGACGCTGTAACTCAGCACTCATCTCTTTTGGAGGATTTGCTGGGTCATACTTTTGACGCTTTAGAGCATCTTGTGTATATTTGATAGAATTATCGTATTGCTTAATATCGTCACGAATCTTATCAAGATTACTCTTGCGATTTGTAACTTTTTCAGACCAACGACGAATATCTCTCATCTTTGCTGGTGCACCAATGAGCCCATCAGTAGCGCTCTTGGCTAGGTTCATGAATGAATAGAGTAGGACTCCATCTCCCCATGTACGCAAGGTGGAGTCACGAATAATGTTAATTGGAAATCCAGTACGCGCTAGCGTTAATGTTCTCCAAATTGAGTTAAATTCATCAACAACTGCTTTTCCTAGGATAGCATTGTTAATTGGAAGTCCAACTTCTGCTCCACGCTTCTTTGCATAACGAGCGAATGCTTTGTCAATAAGTGCGACATCTGGCAAGTAGGCACCGTTAGCCAACTGAGAAATAAGTTGAGCGTCTGCAACTACTTCGCCGTCTTCAATCATGTAGGCTTTTTGCTCAGAGTTAGCGGCTTTAGCCTTTTCGCTATTGCGACGTGTCAGACGAATGTAGTTATCTAGAACTGCATCCTTAATGCTGGAAGGAACTCCATATTTGTTGGCAACTTGCTCAAATACGCGTTCTTCAATTTTTTTAATTACAGCGAGTTTTTCTGTTTCTGTTTTTGCAACAGTGAAAGAAGAATACAAATCACGTGCTTCTTCTCTTGGAAGAACCTTCTTTGTAATACTTTCACGCATTGTTGTACGCACGCGTGTGACACTTTGAAGTGGGTCGTTAAAGTTTACGGTTGCGTGTGGCGCATCATCAAGATTTCTTTCGATGAAGCGAATAGGTACAGATAATCCACTCTTTTGGTAGATTTTTTGTATAACCTGACCAGGAGCACTAGTACGAGTTGGTGTGTACGCTTCACCCATTTTATTGGCTGCGCGTCGTTTAGCACCATCAACTCTCATATTCTCTACTGCTTCAAAGCGAGAGAATGTACGGTCTATTAGAGCGCTATCGAGTTTAAGCGCCTTATCAAGCCATGAGTATTGACCACGAAGGTCTTTAATCTCTGCTTCGATAATCTGTCCTGCATCAACTATACGTCCCTGCAAAAGGTCATGCTGCGGAAGATTAGATGACCCAAAAGGATTGCGTGCCTCTAGTGTGTCAAATACACCTTCTAGGCGAAGCAATTCAGCGAATGTTGCTGGGTGCTTTGTCTCAAGTTCCTTGATTGCAGCCTTGTCGCCAATGCCGATTCTCAATACAAGTGCTTGAGTATCAAAATCCTTGCCAGCAATTAGGTTGGCTCCATTTAGGCCAGCAGGATTGTCCTTAAACAATGGGTGCTGAACGATTGTAGGAACATCATTATCGCGGAAAAACTCCATCATAGGAGTAACGTTTGTTTTTTCTCCTTGAGCAGTTCTATTGATAGTATCAATTGTTGCTTCAAGTTTATCAGCGCGTAATAAGTTTGCGGCTTCTGTTCTCGCAAGAAGATTGGCTGTTAATCCAGTTGTCTTCTGTGTAACTCCACCAACAAGTGCTGTACGAGCAACTGAACCACCTAGTTGAGTTGCCTTAATATCTGGAGCAAGTGCAACTTCTACTCCAAAGTTGATAAGACCTGACACGATTGCGCCAATACCCTTATCTGTATCTTTAAGAATATTGTTTTCGAATGCTTGACCAGGAATAATACCGACAACTTCGCCAGCAAGGCGTGTTACATCTGTTCCAAAATTATAAAGTTTTTGTCCCTTTTCGGACTCTGCAAGATTAGCAGATTTTTTTGCTTGTTCTCCGAAGAGACCAGCCTGCGAAACATCACGTGCCGCTTTACCTGCTAGGCCTGCACCAAATGCAGCACCTGCTACGGCTCCAACTGGTCCACCTACTGCAAATCCAGCAACACCACCAAGGAAACCACCTGCAATTAATTGCAATCCAGCAAGCATTCCCATACCAGCATCATGGCGTGACATGTCATTTACAAAAGCATAATTAGAACGTACGTTTTTTGCTCCAGCAAGAAGAGCCTTGGAAACTTTTCCATCAGTCTTCTTATCTAGTTCTGCAAGTCCGTATGCTGCAGTACCAAGTCCTGCTCCAACTGCTGTACCGACACCTGGAATAAATGTTCCAATTGCAGCGCCAGCAACAATGCCTTTTGGAGTACCAATTGTTTCTCCACCTGCATTGATAAGTGTTTGACGAACTTCTTCTGCACGGTCATTAAATGACTTTGGATTTCTAGGCAGGTTGGAAGCAAGGTCTGCTGTGACGCCGTATGGAATACGACCATCGTTGTTGTATATAGAAGGTCCAGCCTGGTTAAAGGCTTCGCTTCCTGGTAATGCAAGAGGTTGCTTTTTGCGCAATTTCTCTTGAGCATTTCCCATAATGTTAATGATGCTCATTAAATAATCGTCCCTAAGTAGGCAGCATAATCTTTAGTGCCTTGTGAAGAACCAGGCTGTGAAGCCCAAAATTGAATAACTGGATAATATGCACGGATTGCATCAAGGTCTGGGTCACCAGTTGGTGGCTTAGGAAGGCCAGGAATATCCATTGCTCCAGGACCCATTGGTGCTCCATCAAGAATTGATTGCTCAGGCATCATGGATTCCGCAGTAATTGGAACTGGCGAAGGAGAAGTTGGCTCATTATTTGCTTCACGATACATTGCTGCACCGCTTTGTTGGGCCATTGTTGACTCGCCAGTTGAACCTAGTGACTTCATACCTGGGATGTACATTGTTGGCTGTCCTTTGCCAGACTGTCCATTTCCACCAAGTGGGTTAATCATTGTAGGATTGTTTTGTGGTCCATTTTGATTTCCACCACGATTGTCCATCGGTGCTGTTGTCATGGTTCCTCCTACTTAATATGTTTAATTTGAGTTTTAGATATGTAAGGCCCTGCGGTAAATGCTGTTAGTTTGGCTGCTGCTTCCATTGCTTCATAAGCATCAGCACCTACAGTCATTGCTCCAAGTGCGTAAGGAGCGCCAGAACCTGCTGCATATATACCAGAAGAATTTTTACTTACTGAACACTCTTGGTCGACATCAAATATTTCGCCACCAAGTGCAATAATGAATTGAAATCTCAACTCTTTATTGTCTTCATCAAAATTGTACCCATTGTCAGACAGGCACTTACGAAGTGAAGGCATAGCCTTTGCAATCATAAAGTGATACAAGTCTTTGTAATCTGCTTTAGTTGGAACTGGTGGTTCCCATATGTGCTGTGCTACATCGCAAGGTAGAACCTCGCCTGAGCCAGCAACTAAGTATGGGCCACGCTCTGCAATTTTCTTTACATCTGGGTGGGTATAAATATAACCACTGGCATCTGTTGTCTGACTATCCGCAATAATGATTGCGTCTTTCTCATACTCAATGCCGATGATTGTAGTCATTGTCCCTGTCCCTTATTTATCTATCGTCTACGTGTTGTACTAACTCTTGATTGCGCCGTTCCTGCACCTGTAAGTCCAGAAATAAGACTCATAACATCTGGAGGTGGTGCTTGTACGGAAGGAGCGCCTCCTGCTGGAGCGCCGCCTGGAACAGGGGACGGCTGCTCAACAGGCATACCTGGAACCCCAGCAGGAGGAACTTGTGGCTCAGGTGCAAACGTCTCAGCGATAGCATCTTCTAATGCTTTGCCATTCTGACGTGCTTGTATCACCGAAGCAATATTTCTGATAATTGCCGATGGGTCCTGTCCCTGTGTTGCCATCTGTGGGATTGCTTGTGCTGTTGAGTTAAGTGCGCTTAGTAAACCTGAACGCAATTGTTCAATTTCAATCTTCTCAAGTTCTTGTGTGACGTTAACTGTAAATGGAAGTTCACGCATAGCCATATCCTTAGAGATAAGGCCACCACCTAGTGCTTGAAGCATGAAGATAAGACCCTGTGCTGGATTGAGACCAGCAAGCATGCCGTAACGAACATCAGCAGAGTAATCAGCCTTGATGTCGCGTGTTGGCTTGTACTTAACTTCGTAAGGTGAACCTGAATCCACTCCACGAATTGTCTTCTCGTCTGGGAAAATCTTCTCATCTACTTCAAAGCATATAGAGATTACATCACGAAGTGCAGCAGCAAAGATTGCCTGTGCTGACTTAACCTGTGTATCAAAGGCACCCATAAGTGCCTGAACGCCTTGTCCTGTAACAACAGATGCGTCGATGTTTCCTGTGCGACCTTCTGGGTAGCGTGAGCCGACTCGAAGTTCTGCATTTAAAAGTGTTTGCTCTGTAAAGGCACCTTGAGGAATGTTGAGTTCCACACGGCGTACACCTGCTGGGTTTGCTGTACGAATGACAGCATCTCCACCAAGTTGCAATTCTTGAACATCCTGAGGAAGGACGATTGGAGCCTGTACTGACTTCTCTGCTGCTTCCATAGCAAGGAGAGCAAAGCGGTTGCGAAGCAACTGAATTCCAAGTACGTCATCAAACTGTCCACGTAGTTCACCATCGATAGATGGTTTACGTGCAACAACAATCATCATCTTTCCGATTGGGTTCATCGCTCTGGAAAGAATTAAGTTCTTCTTTTCAGGGATGTAAACGATTGATTGGTCAGCATCATAGTAGCGAATCATCTCTAACTGATGGTTGAGGTCCTGCTCATAGCCCATACGGCCAAGCAGTTGTGACTCATAATCAGGGAACTGAGATACGAGTTCGCCTAGTGACATGACATATCGTTTAGCGAATGCCACACAACGTCCGTAGCGGTCAAATTCTGGGTAAGCCCCAATAGGATTTTCTACGCGGATTCGTGGCAGTTTGCTTTCTTCGTCTAATTCGATAACGAAAGGGACGAAACCATATGTGATATACCAGTCTGCTCCTGAGTACATTTGTACTGCAAGGTCAGAGTGGGAAAAGTAATTTGAAGCGATACGTGTGCGCTTATCAGCGAACTGACGAGCCTTGTCGCTTGTCTGGCTAACTGCAGAACAGTTAACAGCAGGAAGTGGTGCCATAACCTCAGAGAGGTCACGAGCCACGATGTCGATAAAGTTAGCAACTACGTTTGCATCTACACCGTCTGGGAAGAAGTCTGGGTAAACCTCAGAAATTTTTCCCTTACGGACAGCAAGGACGTCCTGGTTGCGAGAATCTCGCTCAGTATTGCGGTAGCGTAGAGATTCAACTCTCGCTACAACTTGGTCCATTGATAACGCCATTGGTTTCCTATCCGTAGTTCTCTTGCCATTGTTGCGCAAAAGCATCGTCTAAATTGATTGAGTTGCGTGTTGCTCGTTGGGCGCGTGTTGCCCATCGGTTAGTTTGATATTGACCTACACGACTTGATATTTGCATCAACTCGCGCACTCGAATTACGGCAAACCATAAAGCCATAACACAGTCTGTTGGGTTCTTAGTGTCTGGCTTCCATGTAATCAATTGCTGTACCAGAGACTTTAAGCCTTCTGAACCTTCATTGCTTGGAATCTCAATCATGCCATTGTCCTGGAAGCGTCCATCTTTGACACTACCAAACAAAGGTGACATTGATGCCACACCGAAACCTACGTCCCATTTGTTCTTACCAGTAAAGTGCGGTTCTAACCTGCAACCCCACATGGTAAGGAAATCTTTTAGGTCAGTATCCATTGAGTAGGCTTTCTGGTGGGCGTTGATTTCCACTCTGAACTCCTGTGGGCGGTATCTTTCTACCCACTCCTCAATAAGAGCCCTCTCCTTTTGTGGGGAAGGGTCTGACATATTGACGCAATCTAAAACATATATATGACCGTCAGCGCGATTGTAAGTTACAGCCACGAAGGCCGAACGGCCTGCCACTGCTGGGTCGAATCCGATGACTGTGTAGGAACCTTCGACTGCCCTTGGGTGCCCTGGAGTACCTGGTTTAAGCGGTCCGCGCTTTCGCATACCGTTAACACATCCTGCCACCGCTGTTGGTGAAAAGATAGAATCTGATTGGACGTCTTCTTGTTGGTAGACCATAGCCCAAACGGACGGAGCGACCTCAGAGCGACGCTTAAAGAGAGAAGGTCCATCCCACTTGGGATAAAGTCCATCCTCGAATTGTTCGTCGATGTCATTTTCTTGAATGTTGGTTTTAGGCCAAAGGGTTTTCCAATTTTTAGGGTCTTCATCAAACTCCAGTACTGCAGGCATAGCGCAGTATGTGAATGGAGATTTGCCACCTGTCCACTGGTCGCCGCTACGTATCATCTTATATAAATCAATGGGCGCGACACGGGTTCCTACGATAACTAGTTTTCCGTGCCGCCCCAGGCGCGTGATAACTTCTTTTTGAAGCCATTCAATTTGCTTCTCCCACTCGTGGGCATTTGAGTTCATCACAACGTCATCTAGGATAATGAGGTCGGCTCGAGCACCGTAAATCTGTGAACCAAAGCCGAGGGCTTGGACAGTAGGGTCTTTTTCTCCAGAGTCACGACCAGTGCCTAGATAAATCATATCGGCAGACCATTGAGTTGAATCTGCCTTATACCCACCGTTAGGGCCGAAGGCCGTTTGCAGTTTCATGTATGCTGGGTGGGAAAGTCTTGTCTTGATAGCACCTAAGAACTTACGGGCCATACCCTGAGTTTTTGAAACTACAATGACTCGAGTATTTGGCTTAGTTACGATTTGATGCAAAACATAGTTGGTTGTAATCGTGGTTGACTTGGCATGCTCTGGTGGAACGTTAATCAAGACACGCTTTGGGTCTCCTGGCTCGTAGGTCATACCTGCAGGTTGCCAGCGAGGTTCTTTGCCTTCGATTAGGTCAATCCAGTTTAACTGATGGTCAAAGAGTTGGGTATCTAGGAACTGAAGAGAAAAGTCTTGGTAGGAGATGTCCTTCAGGTCGGCTAGGTCAGCCTTGATACCTTTGCCAGCAAGTCTGGCAGCATCAGCCTTTTTCTTAAATTCTTCATCCACCATAGAC